>Ga0207685_10000019_pt1 | contig 145568 bp, 120 predicted proteins | sample LARL111metaG_FD_184350 | JGI IMG/M metagenome (GOLD analysis project Ga0207685, IMG submission 184350) | Corn, switchgrass and miscanthus rhizosphere microbial communities from Kellogg Biological Station, Michigan, USA - LAR L11-1 metaG... | ecosystem: Host-associated > Plants > Roots >...
GTCTTGCATCGATAATTCTTAGTTATCCAAATTGAAATCGAGCACGGGCCATGCCGGTTCAGGCTGGAACATTATCTCGCCAAGCTCTGCCGTTGACAACAATTTCCGTTCGATAGCAAAGAACCTTTAGTTGCGAGTGGTAGGACTCGGGTTCAGTGCAGCTTTCCAAGTTATACGATCAACTCTCTAGGAAGTTGAGACTTGACGTTGGCCGTGCGGCTGTACTTGCTCTTAAATGTTCTCATTGTATCATCTGATCAGGCACCCAGGTGATCTTGGCTTCTGAGTTCGCTGCGCTCAACAGCGCGATCCCTCTGAGCAGTGCTCCATGTCGCAGGAGAAGCCGTGCGAGCTTCGGATGGGAATATATTCTCCTGGCAACCATGTGCCTTCGTCGCATCATCGAGCCAATGCGACTTGAGCGAATTCGTTTTTCATAGCCGGAGAAAGAAAAGTCATTGTCAAGAAGTGCGTCAAAAGCAAATTGCGCTGCAATAGTACCAAGTCCAAGAGCAGAGGTTATCCCCTCACCGAAAAGCGGCTCAAGACCGGCGGCGTCCCCAACAAACAAGACTCGAGGCTGACTGCAAGACGCTCTTCGCTCGTAGCGCAAAGCTGGATGCGCTTTTAGATCGAAGGCTCTTAGGTCCAGTCCTAGCCCAGCGAGCCAGTCGGCAAAGACGTCTTTCACCGACGAGACTTGGCCATTACGAAACGGCGCCGCCAAAATCCCCAGGCTAAGTACTGGAGGGCCTTCATTCACTGTTGGAAATACCCAGCAGTATCCCGGTAGATCCTGATTCAGCGGTTCAAAATCCAAGAGAATAGTGTTATCAACAAAGCTCGGTATTGATGCATCGGCAAGTGGGGCATGTATCTCCATACCGACCATAATGCGACCGATTCGGCTCAAACCCAGTTTTGCGCGCACAGTGCTATTTGCGCCGTCAGCCGCTATCAAAATCTTCGCTCGGTATTCGTCCTTGGATGTTTGAACAATCACCTCGTCTGGCGATTGGATAACACCTTCGACTGCTTCTCCGTCTTGTGTCACAACTCCGCGATCGCGCGATATTTGAAAGAGATGGTTGTCAAACTGTTCGCGGCTTACGACGCGAAAATGGTTCGGCTGCTCAAATCTCAGACATCCTGTCGGAAGGATCATCTTGGTAACGTGAACTGGTGCGCAGGGCACGTCAAAGTCGAATCCTATCTGTTCCAGCAGTAACGCTCCATCGGCACTGACAGCGCCCGCGCAGAGCTTCATCCGTGGAAAGACTGCCTTATCAAGCAACAAAATCCCACCCGCGAGATTAGGGTCAAGTTTGGACAGTTGCAGCGCGGCAGCGCAACCCGACGGACCAGCACCAGCGATAATCACTTCGTACCTAGGCATTCACAAAGTGGTCGTTGATAATTAACTCCGAATCTGATGTTGACTTAATGGAACGACATAGCTCGTCAAAGGAGGTTCTGAACCAGTACGTATAGTCTTCGGAATGTTTTCCCATATCGAGCTTGATTGTCGTGAGGTCCGTCCACTTCCAATCATCAACCTCATCTCGGTTGGGCGTGGGAATTTCATCGCACTTACCGATCATGACATGATCATATTCGTGTTCGTAAAAACCATTGTCGAGCTTCGCGTGATAGATAAACTCGAACACCTCTTTTAGCTCGCAATCGAATCCCATTTCTTCACCCAGTCTTCTCCGCGCCGCTTCTTCGATCGATTCGCCCAAGCGTGGATGCCCGCAGCAGGTATTCGACCAGAGGCCTTGAGAGTGGTATTTGGTACTGCTTCTCTTTTGCAGCAGCAGTTGGCCAACGGAATTGAAGATGTATACGGAGAATGCCCGATGTAGTGCTCCGATCAGATGAGTTTGGATTTTTTCTCCAACCCCGATTACTTGGTCATTTTCATTCACTAGTATGAGTTCTTCCTTCACTCTCAGGCTTCCTTTTGTTAGGTAAGGTGATACTGCTCATTTATGGCTTTACCTCGCGGTTCTAGCTGCGGTTCTGATCAACCTCGGGGGAAGCTGCCTTCTGTCCCCACGAGTTCCAGAACGGCGGTGCGGCTGAGTTTGGATTCACCGCGAGCCAGGGCATCTAGCGTTGCGTGAGCCAAAGCTTGTGGGCCACGACAAAACGTCCGGGCAGGCCCGGGGGGAAATCCTTCTACATAAGCATCACCGCGCGAAAGATTTCTTCTCGCATAGAACCGAAAGTCACTTCCGGTCCAACCGTCTGGAAAAAAATCGACTCCCCGACCCAGGTCTTCGAAACGATTTCGAAGAATATTCACGGCCTGCAAGCCTCGACCGTATCCTATGGCATCCGTTTTACGGCTCGGTGTTCCGTCATACCAAGTCCACAAATCAGAGAGCAGTACACCGACAGCTCCAGCGACGCTGAACGTATAGCGATCGAGATCACGCTCCGTGCTAATCCGCCAGTCGTTGCCAACCCAGTACGCCATACGCCGCGCCATTGCAGAAGTCGCGACCCAGACGCGAGGCGCAATCGTTTTGGGAGCCAAGTGCGTCCACTCGTCAAGCCGATTTGTTACCTCTGGCAGGTCGTCACGATACGCCCGAAGCACCCTTGAAAAACAGTCCGCCAGTAAACTATCCCTCCCTTGAAGTTCATTACTGATCCCGCATAGCAGGCTTATTTTCGTGAGCTTATTAAAACGTGCGTGATCCTCTATCTCGTCAATAGCGCGGAGAGAGAGGTATGAGGACATCACCGCCTCCTTGATTCGTGGGGGCAGGTGAACGATTGAGAGGTAAAAGGTGCGACTCGTTTGTCTCAGCACTTCCGTCGCGTCAAGTTTGACGGGCATTTGAGGTTCCTTCCACGTCGGATTAGAGGTGCTTAATCTGTCGGCAATGAGGCTTGCAGTGGGATTGCCTAACAGGGAGTCAGACTCTCAATGCCGAGCCTCGCCTGAAACTTCGCGGCGGCGATTGTATAGATAATTAGGAATTATCGATGATCTCAACAGATGTCGTAATCGCGGGTTCCGGTGTAGCCGGGTTATTAATCGGCGGCGCTTTGGCTTCGAAATGTTCCGTCGTCTTGCTTGAGCAACGTGATTCGGTGCCTCGCAACAAGTATTGGTTAACAGAAGAGCAAGCAGCGAAACAGAACCCACATTTGAGCGGCTGTATCGATAGGTACTACGACTCCATGGATTTTGTTGCCTACGACGGGCTGACGGCGACTGTGAAAGGCAAGTACAGTTTGTGGGATACCGACAAATTAGTTGGACGACTGGAACAGGAAGTCATCAGTGCGGGCGGAAAAATCCTTACTGGCCATACTCTTTACAGCTTCTCGCGCACGCGAGACGCCATTACCGTGCGCGCGAACTCGGCGGAGATACGCGCTAAGCTGCTTATCGATTGCATGGGATTCGGGTCACCTATCGTGGGAGCAAAGGGCATCGCCACGATCAAGGGATACTACGTAGTCCACGGTTGTCAGGTACGGGTAAAGAATGGCATCCGTCCGATCGGACTCGACAACGTTGTAATCAATCAATACCCAGCTTTCTTTGAGCTGTTTCCAACTTCAAACGGGACTGCTCATTCAGCGATCATTCTTCCGTCACGCAAATACAAGCCCTGTAGATCGATCAAGTCTGAGTTGCTCTTCATCCTGCGAAAGTCCCACTATGCTGAACAAATCATTTGGGAGCCTTCAGACACGAGGAAACACTATTTCGGCATTGTGCCCGTTGGTCACTTGCATACGCCGGCATTGGACCGCATCGCTTTCTTTGGAGAAGCCGGCCAGTCAAATCCGGCTGCTACCGCCACAGCACTCACACGGATGCTTCTGGTCTACCAGGAATTAGCGGAGTCCCTTGCGCTCTGCTTACGGCAAAACGCGCTATCAAGACGCGATCTCACACGATCGATGCCGCCATCTATGACTCGAATGAATCGCGTCTTTCAAGAGATTCTTTTTGACAGCCTTCTAACATTTAACAGTGATGACTTTCGGTGCTTAGTCCAGGAAATGAAAGACTACCCGTCGGATTTAGCCAACGACATGATCTTTGCCAAGTTCAGTTTTAGGAAAGCGAGAGTCATGCGTCTGGCAGCGCATGCATTCAAGGGGAAGAGTGTGCTCGGCCGTCATGTGCTCAGATCGTTTTTGCGCAGCTTTCGATCTTGACAGCGATTCGAAGTTGAGCGGGTCTAGCGCTGCGATGATGTCCAAATTCCATCCCATCTAACTCTCATGAGAGGAGGATCTAAGTCATGTCACAAACCGAGAAAAAAACCTGGGCTCGGGAAAAGATTGCGCGTTGGTCAGTACCTATAGTACGGCTAATCCAACGCATAGACGTGTTCCTAACAGGTGAACTCAAAGAGGATCAAGCGTTGGCACGCCTATGTGCTGTGTCACTCATCCAACTTGTCGGCGTTTCTTTAACATTCATCCTTATTAAGTGGGTTCCTCGAAGGTTTGGCCTCGCCAACGAAGCGACTTGGCAACAGGACTGCCTCTTGATTGCTTATGCTTTGGGCGGCACCATTGTGCTACTTTTCCTAACGTTTATCTTCAGCTATCTTCGAAGATGGAAACCTTCCGTTCCCGAGGGAATAATCCTTTTTACGTTTGCCGCAAATATTATTGCCTTCTCATTGGCGATGGCTAGGACGGGAGGGCCCAGTCATAGTTTCTTTGCGCAGCTTGTTCCAATGCAGTTATCGGGAATTCTCATACTCGAACAGCAAAAAGCGATGATGGCGTCCCAGCAGTCCACCAAACGTAAACGCGCATGGTTCTATGCTGGTTTCACAATCGTCGTGTGGCTTGTAGTGGTCTTGTCTCCGGTCCAAGTCGCCAACCCTATCAAGGACGTTTCGCAAACTTATGAAGAGCTGGCCGCGACCATCCTGTTCATATTAGGAATGGCCGTTACTGCTTTCGCGTATTGGGTTACTCCGCGAGCAGAATTTATCGCTAGCTTTCGGCGCCCCGATCCAGTGCAACATGTTTGAGGTTGTATTCACAGCCCTCATTATGACGGGATTTGTGCACGCCTCTTCTTCTTAACTCATTTTGAACCCATATGAGTCAGATACTGCACGAACGCTCGCACCGTCGGGTCGTTGTTGTAGGCAAGAGATATAACAAACAGAATTGCGATCAAATACGAGGGCAGGGTCTTGTAATCAACGAACGGTAAGATTTGCGAGTTCGTCGCCGCAGCGCGCTGTAGCTTATCTACGAGACCACTTGCGTCAGAGGCATCGGATGCGCCAAGACGCGTCATCAGCTCGAATACTTTGTGCTGTACAATCTTCCGTAGAACATATCTCGGATAATAGTCGTAAAATAGCGTCCCCGGTACAAAGAGAATAAGCGGCGTCAGCAAAAAGACTCGCCAAACCTCGTGCTGAAACTCAAATCCTGCCGTCACGGTGCCGCGAAAGCCGGCGTAGATCGAAATCAAGCCGATCACAGTTGTTATTGCCAGATATGAGGTGATGTTTTCGAGATGTATGGGACTATAAATCTGCCGGAACTCCACCTGATCCATAGAGTCGAATAACATCTTGAAGGCGAAGGTCACTTCGATAAAGTGAAACAACAAGAAGCCTGAGATGTAATAGATCAGAAGGACGCATAAGTAGAGCAGAACGTAGGCTACGCCTCGGTTAGGAATACCGTAGGCGTAGGTCAAGAAAACTCCTAAGAGAGTGAGCGGCACCGTATAACGCAAGGCATTCGCGTGGTAGGTGGAAGCTGCGATTCGGTGCGAGACCTTTGTCGTCAATTCACTCGGCACGAACACGCCGTCTAGCGCCAGTGGCAATGCTCGACCACGATCTATAATGAAGAACGCCAAGCCGTATCCAAAAGTCCAAACCCAGGGCCCCTTCATGCCCACGACCGCAGTCTGAATGAACTCCAAGGCGTCCTGCCGGCCACTAATAACCAGCACCAAGCAAGAGAACACTCCAAGCATTACACATATAACTACTAATTGAATTCCCAGCCACTTAAATGCAGCGATCATCATTGCGATAATTCCTAATTATCCAAACCAATAAGATGGCAGGACGAAATCAACCGGCGCATTATCCCTCGGAATTCAAGTGCCGACAACTGTTTGAAGGAAGAAGCAATGGTTCTTGGTAGGCGTTCATGGTCGGCCGCTTGAAGCGTCGCGAAGCATTCCGCTCTAAGACTTTGGGGAATTGGTATCCGGTTTTGCTTGAAAGATTGAGCCGTCGAAACTAAACTCACTCCCGTTTTTCTGACCCACCGCTTATCGACTAACAAGCGTTTCAACTTTTAGCCCTCGCGTAGGACTTGTTTCCATGTGTGCGCTATGCAACTAAAACAAGCAATCGACGAATTCCTTGACGGCTACTTCTCGACGCACCAGCGTAGCAAGAAAACGAGGGTGGCATACCGTTCGGACCTAGAGCAGTTTGGGTCGCACGCGGGGAAGGACTTTACGCTTCGGACATTGAGCGCCCTGCTCATTGAAGAATGGGCAGCGCATCTTCGGAGAGAGGGTTACTCTCCCGCTTCGATGCGCCGAAAGATAGTCGTGCTCAAAGTCTTTTGTTCCTATTGGGTGCGGAGAGGCGCGCTTGCCGAGTCTCCGTTTTGGAGGGTCAAACTTAGCTTCGGGCGAATAGAGCAACTTCCTCGCGCGCTCACGGAGACAGAAATGGGAACTCTCTTAGCCCAAGCCGGACGCGATCATCTCGCACTTGATGTTCCTCGAAAGGGAGCGGCTCTGGCGAGGGGCCGACGTGCATGTGCCTCAGCTCGCACATATCGTGCGCTTCGCAATCACGCGCTAATTGATCTGATGTTCGCAACCGGGATGCGCGTGGGAGAGGTCTCCGCCCTGGACGTGGCTGACTTTGGAGTGGCTGAGTCGGTTTTCAGGGTTCAAGGTAAAGGAGGACGAGATCGACTGGCCTTCGTAGTGGACGAACAAACGGTTCGAATACAACGTGAGCATCTTGAAGCGCGTTCACAAATTGTAACGGGGGCCCCTGCGCTATTTCTGAACGCCAGCGGTGAACGTCTTTCAACTCAGGGAATTGCTAACATCATCGCGAAGTTTCGCCAAGATGCGGGCATAGCACGTCACGTTACGCCGCACATGCTGCGGCATACAGTAGCAACTCTCCTACTTCGCAACGGTGTGGACATCCGCGTCGTACAGGAGTTCCTTGGCCATGCGTCGATCGCGACTACCCAACGCTATACCCATATCGCTAAGGAGCATCTGATTGGAGTGCTTAGGAAACATCACCCATCTTTAGGGCTTCGAGCAAAAGCTTGATGCGTCGAAGTTCTTCCGCGACCCTGCCTCGCGCGTTCGCGCATCGATGCTCTCTAGAAGGGCAAGTTTCTCGCTTCGTACTCGGCCCACAGTATATGAGTAAATCCGATGGTATTTCGGTCACACCCAACTATCGACGGCAAAAGTAGGTGCTGCGCATCTGAAAAATTTGGAAGCGCGCCGATTCTCGTTCACAACACTCGCTCAGTCATGCGGTAACGAGGCTTCGGCGGCAGTGGACTAAACGACTCAAGATGCGCCAGCTTTGCGTTCACACCGAACTCGCCCGCGCTCGCCGCCAAGGCGTCCTGACTCAATCTGCTAAGATCCTCAGGACTGGCATGGACCCGAGCATTGATCGTGAGAGACATATTACTCCCCGCCGGAAGGATGCCCCTGCCACTCCATTGTGCCTTGCCGCCGTTCTCCGTCAAGGCGATGCGGTCCGTGTCGGTAATCGTCGCGACCAGAATCTTTACATGGGCAATGTTCATGCCGGCGTCTACGGCACCGCGTTGAAAACGCTCGAGTAGCGCGCCGGCAAATTCGTTAGGCGAAAACTCGTGCGTCGCCGTGACATCTACCGTGGCATTCAACCAGCCAAGTGCCGCTTCGGCCCGAGCATACGTTTCGTAGTTGATGTCGAGAACGCGTTTCCCGGCACCGCGTTCATTTAGCAAAACGTTCACCCACTCCGGAACACCAATATGAGTTAAAGCGCTCATCCCGAGCACCGGAATACCCGCCAAGCTTCCGAGGATTTTCGTAACCTCCGCGGCTTGGACGTCTTCGATCGTGTCAAGCTTGTTCAGCACAATCAAATCCGCTTCGGCCAATTGTTTCTTGAAGAGATAGTGAACAGGCCCCGGGAATTCGTTTCGATTTTCGCTCAAGAGCAAGTGAACACGTTGAGGCTCCACTAAGATTGTTAACGGCGCCAGGTCGAAGCGGTGGCCGTAGTACTTTCGGAGTGGCTGATAAACTGTGGCGGAAAGGTCGGTGCAACTCCCGACTGCCTCAGCTAGGATAATCTCGGGCTGTTCCTGATCAATGATTTGTTCGGCTTGTTCGACCAGGTCATTGAACTTACAGCAGAAGCATCCGCCGCCAATCTCTCTAGTCGGTATGTTCAGGTGCCGCATCACACGTGTATCAACGATCTCCGTGCCTTGATCATTCGTGATGACACCGATTCTTAACCCGCGTTTACTTAGTTCTGCCGCCGCTGCTTGAAGCGCAGTGGTTTTACCCGCTCCCAAAAACCCGCCTATACAGGCAATTCTTACCCGCGACATCTTCGCCTCCCGTTCATTAACTGAAACTCGGTATTCCTGTTGCGCTTGGTGTTTTCCTTCGCCAAGAATTTGGCCCGGATTAGATATTGGCAGCCTGTGGAAATTACTGACGGCAGAAGATAAGGGCACGGGCCAAGGCCTCGCCATTTTCCTTCTCAGTTATGATCTCCTTGATTCTGTGAAGTTCCGCCGGCTCTGATTTGTTATCTTGCTGCGTGCGTCAGCAGCCAATATACGATCGCCGCCAAAATCGCGGCGATCGGTAAGGTCAAGAGCCAGGACGTCAATATCCCAGTCACGACTCGATAATTAGCTTGCCTGGTGATCAGCCCCACACCAAAGAGTGCTCCCACCGAGACATGCGTGGTCGAGACAGGTAATCCCATCCTGCTCGCAAAGATCACCAGAAGCGCCGTAGTGAAATTCGCCACAAAGCCCTGTCCCTGATTCATTGGTGTGATTTTCTTGCTCATCGTCGTGGCTACCCTTTTGGCACTTAGAAGTCCTCCTACAGCCATGCCCACCGCCACGGTAAGCATTCCTGTTCGGATTCCGAATGCTTTGATTATCAAGATGAGCGCCACAATCTTCGGTGTATCATTCAAACCCCGCGCAAAGCTAACTGCGCCTGCGCTGACGAAATGGGCCGCGTCCAAAATCCGCTGAGCGCTTATTCCCAACATGCTGCCCCGATAGCGTTCCGTGCAATTCTCACGTGTTGCAAAGCTAATGCTCGGCAGCGGGAGTGCAGCTACTGAAAAGAAGGAGTTTGGCTCGCTAACGGGAACTAGTTGTTCGGTTTCGCCGATACAAATACACCAATCCTTGCATATTCCCGATTTCAGCCTGGCTCCTCGGGCGGCGACGTATGTGGGAATTCCTATGCAACAAGCAAGTAAAGGGCTAACCAGCAAAGGCAGAAAGAACGATTTTCCCAGCAAGGAGAAGTTCATCTGCGATCCGACGGCCATCAGTGCGCTGCCAACAAGCGCGCCCGTTAAACTGTGCGTAGTCGAGATGGGAAACCCACCGACAGTTGCAAGTATTACGGTAACTCCTGCACCCAGGGCGACAGCAAGGAGAAATTCCGGCGAGGACTCAAGCCCATTCACCACAAGTCCTTTTCCCGAGAACCTCGTTACCAATCCCTCTGCCAGAAAAATCGAACAAATTGAGCCTGCAAAAGTTGTGGCAGTGGCCCACCGGATAGCCCTTCTATAGTTTGTCGTCTTACTCCCAAAGAGAGTTGCAACTCCTTTGAAGTTATCATTGGAGCCGTTCGAGTAAGCCAAGAAACAGGTGGCCAAGAACAATAGGACTAGAATTACCATTGGTCGCCTTAATCACAGTGGATAATCTTCACTCTGCCGTTCTCTAACGGTTCAGATTGCGGGGACAGAAGGATCGACCGCTGTGCTAGCCGCGCGCGAAGCGTTCATGAATTCGCTGAAAGAGTGCCGAAAGATCGTGACTTTTCTTACTTCAGTGCTGGGTCTCACGAATGTTGGAGTTGCAGGCTACTCGCATTCCATGCTGCGTGTCGGCAATGTTCCGGAAAGTGGATGCGCCGGATCAATCGGCCGGTAGTCACAGCCCATGTTAGATTCGAACTTCCGGAGCGAGCCGAACGCGAACTCAATCGGGCGCCGTCCACCGCGCCCACCCTCCGGCGGGAAAACCCAATGTTTCTCGCCGCAGGCCGTATAACAACAGTAGAGAGGAGCTGCCTGGTGAACGTGTCGCCAGCCGACCTCCGCCGCCCGCTGCGGGATAGTCTCGAAGACTGCGCGCGTAGCAGCGGACTCGTCCCGAAGGTCGACGCCGAGGTGGTCCACAAACGGTTTCGGGAGCGCGGCGTCACTCCCGATCAAGTCATCCTGCGAGATCGTAAACGCGGAGAAAATAAGATTGATGCCGCCAGGATAGCTGTACTTAACCATGTCTGGTTCCTGGTACCTGCTGATGGACGACACCCCATTGCGCCGGATCTCTGCGTCCGGCACGTCCTTCACACTGTCTACTTCGACGTGCACATGAACGGACTCGGCGAAGCGCATCGCTCCCGAAAACTCGAACGCCTCGTCCAACAGTGAAAGCACTTGTTCGGGGTCGTTCCTAGAGATCAAGCCTAGCTTAGAGTAGAAGCTCAGAGTCCTTTCGAACACTCCTCGGTCAAAAATTGATATTTGGTCAATGGACATGAAAAACCGCCTTTCTTTTCTGAGCAGTCAAGTTATGGGTGTAGTTTTGGTAGTCCCAGCGTCAGGAAGGAGACGTCAAGATCCTTCCTCTTTAATCAGAAGCTGGTCCAGCGACAACTCTACCAGTCCCTCCGCGAGCGGCACTTCACAATCGATCTCGGACAAGCTCGCAATCAGCCTTCCTTCGCCGGCGATAACCAGCGCCGGCCAGGTTTCATCGTCCCAGTCCAATAAGTCCTCCTCGAGCACCAACCGAAGGAGGCTCTGGCCATCCGGATCATCAAGGTTGACTACTCGCAGCGAGAGTTGTGTGTTGCGCTGGCGCCCAGCATGCTGGCAAAGCGTTCCCAGATGCTGTGCGAACGCGTAATGCTGGGTCGGCGCGAAAACTTGAACACTGCGTACCGTCGATGCCCCGTTCCAGCCCTGCAGGGTGACGCTCCGCATCCGGCAGCCGTCGCGAAAGGACACGACGCGTACCTTCAACGTTTCCACTCCGGTGAAGCCGGCGCTCACAAGCGTTTGGCGGTACTCTGACCAGGTGAGGCCAGTTTCGCAACGGGTCTTGCTCTCTAGAGTGGCTGGCCGCACTCCGCCGATCACATCGGACACGACGAACCTTCCGCCCGGGCGAAGCACGCGCGCGATTTCGAGCCAAACCTTCGCTGGGTCGGTGGCGAGCGAGAGCACGCAGTTGCTGATAACGATATCCGCACTGGCCTCAGGAATAGGTAAGTGCTCAGCGGTGCCTTCAGCAAAATCCACCCAGTCGAACTTCAGCTCGTCACGGTGGCGGGCAGCAATTGCACGCATAGTAGGCGACGGGTCGATACCGATAACCCTTCCGGAAGGACCGACGATCTGCGCGGCCAGAAAACAATCAGCTCCGGCGCCGCTGCCGATGTCTACAACGGTCGCGCCGCGTTCGATTCCCGCCTCGGTGACTGGCGTGCCACAGCTCGATGACAAGCGCAGCACTTCCTCCGGAAGACTAGCAAGCTCGTCCGTACTGTACACTTTAGCAGGCGAGCAACATAGAGTGCTCACACCATCGTTGGCGCATTGCTCGTACGCTTCCTGGATGCGCTGCGCATCAGAACTTTGGAAACTCTCCGGCTGGAGTAATAGCGTTTGATCTCCATTCGGCGCTGGTTTCCGAGCTCGAATGAAAGCACTGGTGAATCGGCCCATTAGAGCGTCGATCTCAGTCCGCGAAAGCTCGCGCGCCCAGACTGGCAGCGAGGAGCCAAACAACTCCTCTGTCTTGTGCACCCGGACGACCTCGAATCCGACGTTTACGAAGCCGGCATCGTCGAGCTTCTTCTGGTATTCAGCATCGCTGAGAGCGCCGGCGAGACAACTGCCCCACGCGATTGGATCTCGGCGCAACGCTTTTGTCACCGGAGAGTCTTCCGGCAAGCCGCCCTGAATAACCACGTCAGCAATGGCAAGGCGCCCGCCGGGTCGCAGCACGCGGTGGAGCTCGGAGAGTGCCCGGTCTTTGTCGATGCTCAGATTGATGACGCAGTTGGAAATTACAACATCAATACTCTTGTCGGGAATAGGGAGAGCTTCGATCTCGCCCTTAAGAAAGGTCACGTTCTCCACGCCTGCATCCAAGGCGTTCCGCCACGCTAGCTCAAGCATCTCGTCAGTCATGTCGAGCCCGTAAGCGTGTCCCGAGGGGCCGACTCGCCGTGCCGAAAGGATCACGTCGAGGCCACCGCCCGATCCAATGTCGAGGACAGTATCGCCTGCATGTAGCTCCGAGAGCGCGATCGGGTTCGCGCAGCCAAGAGTGGCCAGGGCCGTTCGGAGTGGCACGCCATTTAGCTCGTCAACTGCGTAAAGTCCTTCTGAGAACGCGTTGATACCGGCCGGCGTACTCCCGCAGCAACTCGTCTCCGAAACACAGCAGCTCTGCAGCTCCTCGCGCAGGATGGTGCGAGCGCGGGTGCCATACCGTTCGCGAATTATCGCTTTGATGTCGATGTCGGCTGGCTCTATCATTACTAGTACTCCGAAATCTGCGCTCTGGAGTTGTCTTCAGAGACTCACCCGCATAGGAGTCGGGATGGCACTGACACGGCTTGGTGCGATCTCCGCATAACACGGACAGTCCTCGCCGCAGCCTTCTTCAGCGTCGGCTTGCGTTGTTACAAACCACTCCCAACGGTTGCCGTCGGGATCACCCACCCAGATCTTGCTTTGCACCGAGTAGCAACAGGCCGTAGCGATCTCTTCCTCAATCTGAAAACCGGCGTTGACGAATCGCTCTTTGGCCCCCATTACGATGTCGCTGGACTTGACCTGTACTCCTAGGTGGTTGACGAACCCCCCTTTGGACGGAGAACGATCCGGGCTAAGAGCCAGATTTAGAGGTGGTTCGATCACTTCGAACTTGGCATAGTCGTCACGCAGCTTCGTTGCCGGCTGGCCGAAGAACACTTCGTAGAAGGCGACGGATTCTTTTAGGTTGTTAACAAATAAGCTGAGATGAATGCGGCTTGCGGTGGGGAAGTCAACGGCGCTTTCGTCGCGCGTGACAAACACTGCCGGCTCGGTCGCACTTTTCTCCAGGAATCTCGCGAGCTGAGAAGCAGTCGGAAGCTCGCCGCTGAAAACGGGATGGCCATCACTGAGGGTCAACGGCATGGTACCACTCCGCTTAGTCCTCATCACCTTGAGCACTACTGCGGGAACGCCCCCGAGCGTCGCTCCGAACAGATTGATCGCTCCGGCGATCCGCCCCTCGACCCGTGGCACACTATCAATGAGCTCCTCAGCGGCGCGCAGATCTTCCTGGCTCGACACATAGATGACGACATCCATTAAGCCGACTCCCTTCAATTACGCAGGCAAATAGATTTGATCGAGTACTTCGTTGGCCAGACTAGCAACAGCCGGACTGCTCGCAGCAGCAAGGACTGACGTCGGGGCGGATAGCTGGCTGGCCAGAAGCTACAATATTGAGGACTTCGGCCACCTCAGGAACCCATCCTTCGGTCACCACTACCGAATCAACCGCCATCGCCGGCAGGCACTTGGATCCCTCGGACATGAGCTTAAAGAACAGGCTCGGTGGCAGAGGCGTTAACTCTCCCGGGTGCGACAGGTCAAATGCTCGCACATCCACGTCGTCGCCCAGTTCGTCACGCAGAAAACTTACCAGCGGCTTCACTACGCTAACACCGCAGCACTTTTCCTCAAAGAGGTAAACCTTCTTCGTAAAGCCTCTCCTAAACGAGATCTACGGGCAAGTTGATACCTGTACTCGTGTTACTTACGTGGAAGGAGTCCCACTGCAACGGTCCCGCTCAAGTCAGCCGCCGAACAAGCACAAGCCAACGAGCCAATGGTCACACCAGCACGGCTAAGCGCAGAGGTGACGCGCGACAAACAGCCGGCCTCGTTGCGGACGTTCACGTGCAGAACAGGAATGCCGGTCGCCTTGGCGTCGATGTCAAGCTTGACTTCTTTCGCCAGCGAAAACGTCGCAAACCCGTCTCCACCCTCACACGCACATGCCAGCGAGTTGACTTGAGCACCCGCTTTGCTTAAGGAGTCAGCCACCTTGTCGAGACAACCTAATTTGGACGACACTCGGACTGAATATTCTGACATTTGAACCTCCTAGTATGGCTCATGGTAGGGCTCAGTTGAGTCAAAACGCAAAGCCTTTCTATTGGCGGTTTATCTTATTTATTAGCCGATTATGATTTTCGTTGGCCGATCTTGATATGGCGAAGTGATCATATTTTGGCAGAGGCCGGAAGTTGTCTCTGTATTGCGTAGGCGTCGCGCCGCAGATAATCTTGAAATCGCGCACGAAGTGGCTCTCATCTCTCACGCCAACTTTATTCATAATTTCTTTGACGTTGAGAAAGGTGGACTCTAGGAGGACCTTGGCTTTCTCCATCCTTAGAACCTTAAGATACCTGAAGGGCGAAAGACCGGTTTCGGCCTTGAACAAACGGCTGAAGTGTGATGCGGTGAGATTAACACACTCAGCCATTTGACAAACTGTCAGCTCTTGATGAAGGCCATCTCGCATGAAGGCAATAACCGTCTGCACCCTGAGATCCATCTCTCGACTTCGAATAGTTCAAGATCCAAGAATCCCGTGAAAGAGTGTGCTTTAGGACTGGCTGGATCCGGTGAGTGTGCAAACAGCAGTGGCTCGTGGGAAGTCAGCCAACCTTCAGAATCAAGGTTAGGTCGATTAACGGAACGACCTAACCTCAGCTATATGCGAGGTGGACGACATAGCACACCTTCGTGCGGGTCAGGAGCAATCCTGCCCGCGTAAACCCCAAGTTGAAATGTCACCGTCCATCGTGTTGTAGAGGACCTGCCTTCAACGCCTGGGCTTAAGGTTCAGATCGGCCGTCTTTTGTCTTGGAAGTTTGGCACTGACTCGCGACACATAGTAAAGAGTTCCCTGATATTTTATCCGTCCGGTTTTCTCCAATCGGAAGGGTTCAGGCAACTGCTTGGTTTCCAAGGGAGTCCGTGTCAAGAAATCAAGGACTACATAGGACGCAGGCTCTTCAATCAATTCCGTTGTGGACAGAGGGAACCATAGAGTGTCGGACTTGAATGAACCGATATGGATTCCACCCCGCGGAACGAAGTTGGCAAAGTTTCGCGACCGTCTTGGAGTCTGTAATGAGTTCGCAGCATGGTTGAGGTTAGCTTGCTCCGCACTATGTATGTAAGAGCGGAGAAACAGATTCTCGACACCGTTGTTGTAAACGACGACGCCTCGTTGAAGAACGACACTGCAAGCTACGAATCTCGCGAAATTAGGCACCACAGGGTGCCTGATAAGCATGGTTTGGATGACAAACCCTGAGTCAATATAGTCTGCGAAGACTTTGAGCGGCTCGTCTCGCACCTTTTGGGCGTGTTGCTCTTGCCAGCGAACTAGGTCATCTGTCTTATATGCCGTGCTAGGATTGAAAAGCTCTACCTGTTGAAGTCCTTGCGTGTACTGTTTCGGAAATCCGTTTGGTATGTCCGAGCCAGTGATTCGATTTACCAGATTGAAAATGCTCCCGTCGCCGACGCTAACCCGAGCGTCTTTGGGAGCCGGGCCCGTGTATGTCTTAACATAGCCCTCCAGACCGAAGGGCACCGGGGCGTTCCCCGGGTCATTTCACTTAAAGTCCCCATAGGCTGTGCTTGGCAGAGCGAAAAAGCCGAGCAGCAAGGTTAACATGAGTGTTTTCTTCATAGAGCACCTTCTGGCGGTTGTGAGTAATCGGAGGGACGTACCAGCGAGATGGTCAATCCCCAAAGCGTTTCGAGCCTGCCTGCATCTCACCTGATCTCATCAAAGAAAAGGATATGAGCAGATCCACCAACGCACTGTGTTACTTCAGGGCCGGATCGGCGAGTAAGCTAGGACGCAGGCTCGTGGGAATTCAGCGCTAACATAAAACAGCAAGCGCACAATACGCTCGGTCCTCCGAGAAGTCAAGACTTTTTCAAGTGTGGCAAAAGCACACACCCTCAAAGATTTACTTTCCTTTCAACCTCCACTCATTCATGTACTCGCCATCCCGACAATCAATCCGCTAACCAAACTTCGAAGAGTAGTTGTCGGCACAGTAGGTGCTGCGCACCTGAAAGATTTGGACACGTCACCCCGCTCTTTGCGGGCTGAGTCCTCTACGTTTGTAGACGACCGCGTTAATCTGTTAACGCGCGTGCGTACCGCACTTTAGGTAGTCTTTGTCGAGCCGATTGAATCGTGGGCAATCTCTTCCCGAGAGTAATGGTTGAAACAGCCTCACCGAACGCATTCAGTTCACCGACTCAGATGCCTGCGGTGCGTCATCCTCGGCGTTAAAAGCGTCGAGGGCTGCTGACGCGCGCCTCGCGGTTTCGATGTTCGCGTTGACGTAGCGATAGGTCGTGTTTGCCTGAGTATGGCCAAGCACGCGGCCAACCTCAGACAAGGGAATATGCAGCCCGACAAGCCGCGTTGCCGCTGTGTGGCGTAAATCGTGAAAGCGCAGATCGCCAAGCCCCGCCGCACGGCGCACGGTGTCAAAGCTATGCTTCACGTCGTCGCGAATTCCGAAGACTAGACCAGCGTGGTGCTTTGGCGATTGCTCGTATAGTTTTTCCAGTTCCTTCATTAGGCGTGTCGTCACGCTCACCGTCCGCGCCCTCATGGTCTTCGTATTGAAAGCGGCGACGGTTATCACGCGATGCTCGAGGTCCACGTCGCGCCAACGCAAAGACAGTATCTCTCCCTTCCTCATGCCGGTGTCCAAAGCGCAAATGATGATTGGAAGCAAATGCTTCAGACGAGAAGTATCACAAACTTGAAGTAAGAGCGTCTCTTCTTGTCGGGTTAATATTCGCTCGCGCTTCTTCTCATCAGCCACGCTGATTAGGGACTCGCCCAACTCGAACGGATTAGTAATGATCCAACCTTCCCTTCTGGCTACATTCAGCATACGTCTGAGCAATGCGAGTTCACGGTTCACGGACGCAATCGAACGAGTAACTCGTAACTCCGGCTTCTCAAGCTTGCGCTTTTGCTTCAAAGCCTTCTCGTAGTACTTCAACTCTTGATCGTAGCGAGCTACATCCGTACGCGTGGGCGTCTTCAGTCTTGTCGATCTAAAGCTGGCGATATCGGCGTAGGTGATCGACCGCAAAGGCCTGATGCCGAAAAAGGTCTTCGCAATTTCTAGCTGCCCTTTAATTGAGGCGACGCTTCTCAAACCAGCGACTTTTCGACCATCGACGTATTCGGCGTCCTTCAAGTAGTGATCTTCGTAGTGATCAGCAAGTTGAGAAAACGTCTTTCGCTCATGAACGATCGAGCGACCGTCGGTCTGGTCTATCTCTTTCAGGAGATCGAGCATAGTATCTCTTGCATCTGCCCTATTCTCCGCGCGTCGCTGCAAGTCGCGGCGTTTCCCCGAGACGGGATCGATATAAGTTACACGTGCCCACCAACTCGGCTTCTCGCCTTTCCTACGAGGCTTTCTTTTGACTATTGACCCGGTTCGTTCCCTTGCCATACTGTACCTCTGGCCTTTCGACTTAGCGGCCTTTTGATTTGAAAATCAAAAGACGCACTGGATTGCCGCACACACATTCGCACACACATTCGGTGCTAGTACGGGCTTATAGCAGAAATCGGGAGAGAAGGAAATATTTATTTTTCAGCCGATGTTTATTGGCTAACATGCAATTTGTGAGAGTTGTGGCGAAGGCTAGAAAATGGGGTTATTTTGACTTCGAATCAAAAGGCCGCAGGTTCGAGTCCTGCTGGGTGCACCACTCTTTTCTACTATCCGCTGACAATTTAAGTTTGCTTCTTCACTTGAGGATACCCCTGATGCTTACTCGTAAACCCTTCGTCACTTCTTTTGCGCTCGCTGGCGTGATTCTGTCTTGCTTTACGTTCGCCGCTGCTCAGTCGCCGCTGGAAAAGGCATTTGAGCATCTCGAGTGGCGCAGCATCGGTCCGGCAAACATGGGTGGCCGCGTGGCTGACGTTGAAGGCGTGCCGGGGGACCCGAACATCGTTTACGTCGCGACTGCCTCCGGCGGTTTATGGAAGACGACGAATAGCGGCGTGACCTGGAAATCGATCTTCGAACGCCAGGGAACTCTCTCGATTGGTGACGTCGCGCTGCAGCCCGGCAATCCAGATGTGGTTTGGGTAGGCACTGGAGAGTCGAACACGCGCAACAGCGTTTCGTTCGGCGATGGTGTTTATAAATCGACGGACGGCGGGAAGACCTGGAAACACATGGGCCTCAAGGATACTGAACACATCTCGGCGATCGTAATCAATCCGCAGAATCCGGAAGTTGTTTATGTCGCCGCTGTCGGTCATGCATTTGCGCCGAATGAAGAGCGCGGCGTTTTCATGACGACCGATGGCGGAAACACCTGGACGAAGACGTTGTATATAGACAAAGAGCACGGCGCGTGCGATCTCGAAATCGATCCCACGAACCCCAATGTTCTTTACGCCGGCATGTGGAGTTTTGATCGCAAGCCCTGGACATTTCGCAGCGGCAGCGAGAAAGGCGGAGTTTACAAATCGATTGACGGAGGCCGGACCTGGAGCAAACTGACGAACGGCCTGCCCAAAATGCTTGGCCGCCTCGGGGTTCGCGTGGCCCCGAGCAATTCGAACATCGTATATGCCATTGTCGAAGCGAAGGACGGAACCCTTTATCGCTCAGACGATCGCGGTGAAACATGGAAGATGGTTTCCAAACAACCGAATATCGTTTCCCGGGGCTTTTACTACACTCGCATCCGCGTCGATCCAAACAACGAGAACCACGTTTACGCCGTCGCCTCAACGCTTTTCACTTCCGTTGACGGCGGCAAAACATTTCGCTCGATCACCGGACGCACGCACATCGACTATCACGCGTTCTGGCTTGACGCAAAAAATCCGCGGCGCATGTGGACCGGCCAGGACGGCGGCTTTGCCGTTTCGTACGACGGCGGCGAAACCTGGGAAGCGATCTATAACAATCCCATCGGGCAGTTTTATCATGTCTATGCTGACAATAGTCTCCCGTTCTATCGAGTGATGGGCGGACTGCAGGACAACGGCGCCTGGACCGGGCCAAGCCGCACACGCGAGCCTGCCGGAATTCAGAATGACGACTGGCGCATGGTCAGTTTTGGCGACGGTTTTCACATCATCAACAACGCGGACGATCCGGACATTTACCTTTCCGAATCACAGGGCGGCGCGATCCTGCGCACAGACATGCGCACGCGTGAGCAGCAGGAAGTGAATCCGTGGGGCCGGAGCAGCGGCGGCGGCCCGTCGCTGGGTGAAAAGTATCGGTTTAACTGGAACACGCCGATTATTCCCTCCCCTCATGACAAAAACACTGTGTATCTCGCCGGCAACGTCGTGTTCAGGACAACTGACTTTGGGAAGACATGGGAAAGGATCAGTCCCGATCTAACCACGAACGATCCTGAAAAGCAGAAGGACGCGGGCGGACCGGTGGCTTTCGAGAATTCCACGGCTGAGTATTACGAGACGATCATCAGTCTGGCCGAGTCGCCGGCACAAAGAGGCGTAATCTGGGCTGGAACGGACGACGGCAATCTGCAAGTTACGACGGATGGCGGGAAGAACTGGACCAACGTCGTTCGCAACGTCCCGGGACTGGCGGCAAACTCGCCGGTCTCAGGCGTCGAGCCATCCAGGACAAATCCTCAAGTTGCTTTTGCCACTTTCGATCGTCACATGTTCGACGATTTCCGTCCTTACATCTTCATGACAGTTGATGGCGGAAAAAGCTGGCGGACCATTGCCGGTAATCTTCCCGGCAATGCGTACGTGCACGTCGTGCGGGAAGACCCGAAAAACCCTAGCCTGTTATATGCCGGAACGGAATTGGGCCTGTTTGTTTCCTACATGGGCGGGAGTCAATGGTTTCCGCTCGGGATGAAGAATCTTCCTAACGTCGCGATCGACGATCTCATGGTTCATCCGCGCGATAACGATCTGCTGCTGGCGACGCACGGCCGCAGTATCGTGATATTCGACGACGCGACTCCGATTCAGCAAATGAGCGGCGAGATCCTACGGGAAGACGTGCATGTTTTCCCCGTGCGTCCTGCTCTCCGCTTCACGACCCGTTTCACCCGGTATGGATTAGGCGACAAGCAATTTGCCGGACCCAATCCGCCATACGGCGCGGTGATCACTTATTACCTGAAGGAAAAGCCGGATGATAAGGCGACTTTCAAGATGCAAATCCTCGGTGAAGACGGAAAAGTGATTTCCGAGATTCAAAAGCTCGCCAAAGAAAAGGGATTGAATCGCGTCGCATGGGACCTGCGCTACGCGGGGCCCGAATTGCGCCGCCCGCCAACCGATGAAGAAACCGCGTTCGGAGGAGGACCTCGTGGTCCGCAGGTGCTGCCGGGAACTTACACAGTCCGGCTGACGGTTGGCGAAAAGACTTATGAACAAAGAATTGAAGTACGGCTGGATCCGACTCTGAATGTTTCGCCAAACGACCTGCGCGCCCAGCTCAGTGCCCTGCAAAAGCTCGCCGCGATGCAGGCCGCGGCAAATACCGCGCTGCGTTATCTTGACAGCGTTAAAGAGCAGCTCAAGCACACGGAAACCACGATGAAGGGGCTGACTAAAGAGCCTGATAAGGAATTAACTAAAACGCTCGCGGATTATCAAAAGCAGATCGAGGATTTGGAAACGCAAATTGCGAGATCTAATGACCCGGCGCTCAGCTTGCCCGGTGGCTCGCGAGTATTGGATCGGCTGGGAGGTTTATTCGGATCGATCGATGGAGTCAACGCAGCGCCAACCACGGCGCAGATGGATTATTTGAAAGAATTAGACCCGGACTTTCGTCAGCGCATGGCGGCGCTCAACAACTTCATCACCGAAACGATCCCAACATGGAATGACAAGTTGCGTGGTTGGAATGCGCCGACCGTGACAACCCGCAAGGCCGTCGATTATTGAGCCTTCCTGTTGCTCGCGGTCTTTGACTCTGTCCACTGGCCCTCGGTCGTTGATTTCTTTTCAGTCGCATCAGCCGAGAGAGTTTGGGCCGTGGCCGGCTCCTGGAGGCGCGTCAAGCGTACGTTTCCATTTAAACCGCTGACCGTAATTGTGGGGCCGCCGTTCCCGATGCGCGCAGAATAGCGCGAGCCGTGCTCTTCTTTCTCAACATTGACTTCCGGAATTTCTGAGCGGACGTTTCCGTTCATTCCTCTGGTAGACAGATCGGCGTTCAGGTCGCTTGCCAGGCGCAATTCAATATTTCCGTTGACCCCGCTGAAACGGGCGCCGCCATCCGCAAGCTGTTTCACACCGATCGAGATGTTACCATTCACGCCGCTGACCTGGATCGAGGTTGTCGCCTGCCCCAGTTCAACCTTCCCGTTGATTCCTCTTAACTCCAGCGAGCCATCGACATTACCACTGGTGACACGGCCGTTGATTCCGGCGAGTGACAGCGCGATCTGGCGCGGCGCCTTAATCGTCACTTGTTCACTAGGGTTGCGGCCAAAGAGATGCTCCCAGAAACTAAGATTATGAGATTCGCGCCCCCGCACTGAGAGACCCGATGAAGTTTGTTCAATTGTGATTTCGCGCCGGTTAAGCGCCTCGTGACTGCTCGCGGTCCGCAGCACATAGACCTCGGCGCTTTTGGTATCCGACGTCTCAATCTGAACGGCGCCATTGATGCCGCGAATTTCCAGTCGCGCTCCGGGTTGAAGATCAAAGCTTTTGCGAATCTCATCGCGGGCTTCGCCATCGGGATCATTCTTTGCCATACCGATGGTCTCGCCCAGATTCCGTCGGATGCCGCCATGCGAGCGCCACAAACCGAGAACCGCCGCCGCCACAATCAGGACTACAACGATCAATACGCGTTTCATTTCAATTTTCTCCAATTAAGTGTCTTAGCCGCTGCGCCGCGAACTTTCTTTCTAAAACGAATGTACGCGCTCGTAGGTTCCGTGCAAATCGAAGTCTTGGAGGGCCTTCTTAAGGAGTCCATATGAGTGCGAAGCGAAGAGGCTGCGAAGATAGAGAAAGCACAATGATTTGAGGTGATTCCAAAAAGGACGCTTCGGCTGGAAATGGCTACGTCTACTGTTTCTTGTTCTCGGCGATATACGCTTCCAGCTTTTTTCTGTCTGAATAGTCTGGTACCTTCTTCAGAAATTGCTCGTACTCACTTGCGGCTTTATCTTTCATGCCAGCACCGTGATAGAGAGCGGCCAGCCGCAAATGCGCGTCCGCCATTCCGACCGGATCGAGTTTAAGCGCTTCGTAAAGGTAAACGACGGCCTTCGAGCCCTTCCTTAGTTGAAGGTACGCCTCTCCAAGAAAATAGTTTGCTTGAGGAGAAGCGGGTTCAATCTTGACGGCTTGATCCAAAACCTCAGCAGCGCCATCAAAATTCTTTTGCACAATTCTGAGTCTCCCGAGGCTGATTAGCACGAGAGCGTAATGAGGATGTCTCTTTAGCGCTTCTTTGTAACTTCTCTCTGCCTCATCGAATTGTTTCTGGATGAAATAAATCGTGCCTATTCGTTCCCACGCCTGAAAATCGTTGGGATCAGTTTCCACAATTTGACGCAGCAGCAAGAGAGCTTGATCATAATGCTTCTTCTCTATGGCCTCGCTTGCATTGTCAAAAGCTGCTACGTCTTTAGCAGGCCGGTTATACTTGTCCGCCGCAGAAACCACTCCTGTCGCTGTAGTACGAGATGAGTCTCTCCATTCGAACTCTATGTCCTGGCGGATTTCGTTCTTGAACGGCGACGAGAAATCCAAAGGGAATCGCGCCACTTCATTGTTTTCGACCTCGACCACGAGCTGGTATCTGCCGTCGGTCAGATTAACAAAACGATACCGCCCATTGCTTTGCACGGTCTGTCGAGAAACAAGATTGCCGGCCTCTGTATAGAGCAGGATATCCAGGGCGAGCGGTTTCAGACCGCTAATCTGGCCCTCATGAACTTTAATGTCTCCATATACAGTATTATTTCCACCTGTCCTGCTGACACCTCTCTGACATTGCACCTGCCGAATGCTTAGCGGAAAAAGAACCCACAGAAGGGTCAGACTGATTACCTTAATGTTCGACATCTTGAATTTGACCACCTGAATTCCCTTTTGTGAGTTCAAGCAACTGAACTGATGACAATCAAGTGAGGTTACTTCCTGTTCGCTGCGATGTATTGTTCGAGCTTTTTCCGGTCAGCATAGTCCGGTCTCTGCTTCAGAAAGGCTTCATACTCAGCCGCCGCTTTATCCTTCATATCTCGAGCGTTGTACAACGCAGCCAATCGTAAGTGTGCCTCGGCCATTCCCGCCGGGTCGAGCCTTATCGCCTCGTACAAAAAAGGAACTGCCTTGGAGCCTAATTTTGCCTGAAGGTAAGCTTCTCCGAGAAAGTAGTTTGCTTGAGCTGAGGTCGGCTGAACCCGGACTGCTTGACTCAGAGCGTCGATTGCGCCATTGAAGTTTTTCCGTACAATCCTTACCCGGCCGAGGCTGATTAGAGCCACAGAGTAGTCGGGATTTCTTTTTAAAGCGCCGGTGAACGCGTCCTCGGCTCCCTCGAAGTTCTTCTGAATGAAATACATCGTTCCCAGCTCGGTCCAGGCTGGAAAATCTTTCGGATCGGTCTGGACGATATGTCGCAGCAGCAAAATTGCCTCCACAAATTTCTTCTTCTCGCTGGCCTCGGTGGCCCTGCGAAAGAGATCAGCGTTTGCCGTCGACCGGTTGTAAAGATCTGCTGCGGAAACAACTGCCGCCCTTGCGCCGGCAGATCTGTCGCGCCACTCAAACTCCAGGTCCTGCCGAAAGTCTGTTTTGAAGGGAGCGCTAACGATGACCCGGACCCGCGCAACCTCGACATTCTCGACCTCAACCGCAAGTTCATATCGTCCGTCCCGAAGGTCGAGAAAGCGATACCGCCCGTTGGCGGGAACCGTCTGCCGGCTAAGCAGACGCCCGTCCTCGGTATACAACAGCACGTGCAAAGAAATTGGAGTGAGGCTAGTGGTCTGACTCTCGTCGACCTTGATGTCTCCAAAGAGAGTATGGCCGCCGGCCTGGCCATTCGCCTGGATGCAGATCAGCAATACAAATACAAATGCCGAAGTCGCTGCCGGAACAGCGGATGGCTGATACAGATGAATGAGAGCCGCAGCCTGCGCCCAAAAACTCTTACTCAAGCGAGACCTCAAACGCATTAAGTAGTCGCGTCGAGAAAGTAAGGAAAGAAGCGGGCCAAAGCCTCGAAGGACTTCGACCCGCCAATGTTATGTCGTCAGAGCAGCTAGAATTCGTATCTGAATCCAAGCTGGATAACACGCGGCGAGCCCTGGATGGGACGTATAAAATTCGACCAGTCAAGCGGTGGCTTCGCCGTTGATGGCTTAAGGTTTATGCCGAAACCCGCGCGGCCGGTATTGTATTGTCCGAGCCGTTGGGTATTCGTTATGTTGAATGCTTCAGCGCGAATCTGCAGTTTGTGCTTCTCACTCCAGGGCATCGTAAAGCTCTTGCCGAATCCTATATCAAGGTCGACGTAACCGGGAACTCTGAAGACGTTCCGATCACCAGATTCACCTGGCCGGGCATTGCGGAAGCTACTAAATGCATCCTGCGTATTGCACCCAAATAATTTTGGCGCGGCGTTAGGATTAATGGCTGTAATCGTGCCTCCACGATCCGGGCAAGTCTCGATAGGTCGAATTCGGACCGTGTTACTTTGCACGTTCCAGTTAGTGGCCCAGCGAGCATTGTCGAATGTGCCGCTGTCACCGTAGAAGCCTACCGGTAAACCAGAGTTCCATCGAAAGATTCCCGATACCTGCCACCCGCCGATGATTCCATTGGCGACTTTGTTGGCGCCGCCAAAGAAGGTTCGTCCACGGCCGAACGGCAGGGTCCACACCGCATTCATGTTGACGATGTGCCGAATATCAAAATCGGAGTTCGCATAGCTGTCACGCTGTCGAATCGGATTCAAGATAAAAGCACCTCCGAAAGCGCCGGCTGTTGCCAACCCCGAGGCATCGTCCAATGAGTGCGACAAAGTGTAGTTGAAGTCCATCGTGAGCGTGGTGCCGAGACGCTCCCGAATTGAGAGAGTTCCAGCATGGTAATTCGACTTCGCGATACTGCTGTAAGTGGAAAGCGCGCCGTATTGCGGCTGGAAAAACAGATTGTTTGGCCCAGAAACCCCGCCATTCACCGCCTGGTCCAACGCATCCTGGGTATCCGTCCAGTCATTGCCAAAGAAGCTCCTCTGAGCCATCGCGAAAACTGCCTGCGTTTGGTTAAGCGTCGGATCGATGCATACGCCACCACAATAGTTGGTATTGATCAGGTCAGCGAGATTACTCGGGAAGATGTTCTGGAAGTAAGGAATCTGTTGTATAGCAGAAACGGCAACGCCTGCGACCCTCGCTTGTTCGAGCAGTCCGGCTGCTGTGTACCAATCCATGCCGGACTTTGGATCTACCAAGTCGTTCAGGGCCATTACGTCTCGTGCAGCGATTAGGTGACGAGCAGCGCGGCCAACATACGAGGCCTGCAGCACTAACCCATGAGGCAGCGAACGTTCGAACGTAAGGTTCCAACTGTAGTTGATGGGTGCAATCAGCCTCTGGTCCAATGATGACTGGATTGGTCGGGCGGTCGTAAACGGAGCCGTTTGTGGGAACGTCAGCGCCCCGGGTGTGGTGATGTTCGGCAGCGCACGAACGTTTTGTCCAAAACCGGTGAACAACGGGGCCAGTGGTCTTGGACCTCCGCCACCGTAAATATCGGGAAGACTGAAGGTGTTAGCGTTTATGTTTTGACTTGACGAGAAACCGAGCGCGTTGTTCAGATCAAAACTGACTGCCAATTGCTCGCCATAGTAGTCGTTGGTTATGCCGAAGCCACCACGAAGCACTGACTCGTTGTGCGTTCCGAACAGCTTACCGAGTAAGCCGCCCTTTAAGCCAGGCGACCAGGCAGCGGCGATGCGCGGCTGGAAATTGTTCTTGTCGGAATCATATAAGGGCCGTTTCCCATTTGCCCTTCCCGTCAGTTCGATCGAGATCGGATCATTGAAAGGCGTTCCGGCTTTTGCACCAGCTAACCTCTTTGCAAAGAAATCGGAAAGAGGAATGTTCGTTCCCGTCTCGAACCCATTTGCCTCCCAGATGGGCGTGCTGTAGCTATAGCGCAACCCATAGGTCAGGGTCAGGTTCGGATGAATCTTCCAGACATCCTGGCCATAAACATCATATTCACGGGTCTTCCAATCGCGGTTCGCCGGTGAGCCTGCGGGCAGCGGCTTGCCGTCATGATCGAAGGTAAAGTTCGCCGTGTACTGCGAGAACCTGCCGGCCAAAGCGGTAATGGCCGCTTGCACTGAATCTATAGATGAACCATCCAAGCCGGATCCGAAAGTAGCCATGCTAAAGGTGTCTACCGCGTCAGAAATGCTATTACCGCCTGCGAAATAGAACGACGGATTGGTAATCGCATTGTCAAACGCATTAGCAAAGCTGGCGCGCACATTGCTGATCAGCCGAACGTTTCCGCCAAACTGTATGGCATGGTTACCCTTTAGCCATGAAAAGTCATCGGTAATATTGTGCACGGGGGTCGTGCGGTTTAACGTGCGAACTGCCGGATTCAGCCGAGGCGAGAAGACGAACCGAAAAAGGATCTGATTGTCGGCCGAATCACCTTGCTGACTAAATGCTTCGCGCGTGAGCCCGTAACGGAAGTTGTTAACGAATCTATTACTTATTGTCCACGTGTGGCCAACGACAAAACCCCAGGGATGCTCCCAGAGATTAGGCGCCGGGGTGTCAGGAAACTGCGGCACGCCGCCGGTCAGGTCATATATTATGTTAGCGCGCAAGAATAAGACTTGTTTGCTGTTGATGTTGTAGTCAAACCGGCCGGAATTAGAGTGCAAGGTGACTGGCGTTTTCGCATTGAAAAGGAAACCGCCGGTATTAAGTCCATCCCCCGTAGTTGGATCATTCGCTGGATACTTGTGGGCAGCATCAGCCAGAGCAGCGATGGCAACCGGATTCATCCCCGGGAGAAAGATTGAATTTAGTTGAGCCGTCGTTAGCGTTGTGATACCTCCGGATGTGTTCTTGAAGCGGACCTGACCTTGTCCCAGGCTGGCCAGCGGAACGGGGCGCGAAGGGGCCCCAGTCTCGCTGACATCTTTACGTTCTTCGTAGCTATAGAAGAAGAAAAACTTATTCTTAATAATCGGTCCGCCGACAGCGCCGCCGAAGGTGTTTCGAATCAACTTGGGACGTCCTATACCCGACCGATTGTTATAAAAATCATTGGCCGTGAGACTCGTATTCCGATTGGCCTCAAACAACGCCCCATGCCAGTCATTACTTCCGCTTTTGGTGACAAGGGAAATTTGCGCGCCGGAGGAACGGCCCTGATTCGCATTTGCGTTAACAGTCGTGACGCGGAACTCCTCGATGGCTTCGGCGTTCAGACGAAGTACGGGATGGCTTTGTGCCGCAGTCAACTGGGTGGTTCCGCCGTTCGGGATATCATTGATTCCGGCGATGGCGTTTGTCTGCGCGTCGTTAATATCGACACCGTCCAGTGTCACGTTTGATTGGTCTGTGCGCGCACCTGCCACGTATCCTTCTTTCGTCACCGCCGGCTGCAAGGTCAACAAAGCAAGTGGACTACGTGCTTCGAGCGGCAGTTGAGTGATTTGCTTGTTGACGAAATTATTGCCCAAGGACCCGTCGTCCCTATTAATGAGATTCTCCGCTGCGCCTGAAACTACCGTGACCGTTTCAGAGACATTGCCAACCTCGAGTGTTATATCGGCTGGAGTCGCTTTGGATATCAATGCATGAACGTCTGTTACAACTGCTTTTTTGAACCCGGTCGCCGTAACTTCCACTCGATAGTCGCCCACAGGTACCTGTTCAAATGAGAACAGGCCCTCGGTAGTAGTCGTTGTAGTACGCGAGAAGTTTGTGGCTGTCTTGGTTAAGGTGACCGTTGCGCCAGATACAACGTTGCCTTGCGAATCCTTCACCAGACCGCGAACAGTAGAGATACCCGCCTGTCCGAGGGCAGTTGCGGTGGTTAAGGCCACCAGGAAAAGAACGCCAAACATTAAAACGAAAGTGTTCGTCAGAAGCCATCGTCTGTTCATGGGTTCCTCCAATTTGAAAGGGCTGTTAGGGTTGTGCATTTCGGGTCTTTCGTCGCGAAAGATCCAACGGAACTGGCGAGATGCTCAATTACCCGCTGGGAAAGGCTCGCGGTCCCAGGTTCGGACGAAGCTCTGGGAAACCTGCATCACGCCCAACGATACTTGTGCAGACAAATTTCACGCACCTAGTGTTCCAAGAACGTCACGCGATCATCGCCCCTTAAAATTCGAGAGTTTTGGATCCAAGGGGCCTTTTCCATCACGTGGTTCAATCCAAAAACTCGGCGGCGATTCAAATATTTGGAGATGAAACTCAGCTCGATTAATCAATCTCCGAGCTTGGCCACACAAACGAACGGTCGTTATCGAGGTCGACCTTTAGGCCATCGAGTAGAATCAGCGACAAACGCGACATCAAAAGGTATCCGGGATTGTCGACAGACCAATTCACGTCCGGCAGGTCGTCGACGGTGATCCCAATCGCGATCTTGCCGTGCTTTGAATAGACGATCGCATTACAACTACGGAGCCGATCAAGTGCGCCGTACTTGCTGGCCATCGGCACCTCGGCGATTGTTCGGCCGATTGCATAGCGAACCTGCTCACGCTTCATCAGATCGATCATTTCTTTGGAAGCTTCCTTGCTGACGATTTCGCCGCGCTCGAGTCTTTCAAGTATTTGAACCATCTCATGCGGCGTCGTGGCGCCGAGGCCGAACCGTTTCTTGTCCGGCTCCTTCCCTTCCTTACTCTCGCCGCCGCCACCGACCCGCCGCATGATGCGTGTGTCCCTGAAACCGAGCGCATTCATCCGTGCGTTGACCGCGTCAGTCGTCAGATAGTCGAGCACCATATTCGTAGCCGTGTTGTCACTGACAACCATCATCAGATTCACGCAATCGCGTAGGGTAAGGTGCAGACCGTCGGCAAGTTCAGGCAATACCCCTGAACCCCCGTACCGGGCGGCTTTCGTCAATACCAATTCATCCGTCCACCTGGCGTGTCCTTCAGCGACGCGCGCAAAGGCTTCGATCATTACGGCGATCTTTATGGTGCTCGCGGTTTTGACGCGTTCGTCGCCGTTGTAAGCATAGCTTTCGCCCGTGTCGAGATTCTTGGCGAACAGATAGACTTTGCCTTTGAACGGAGTAACTTCGGCGCGAATTCGCGCGTCGAGTGATTGAGTAGTCGGCCTCTGACCTGATACTGAGTTAATCGCAATGGAAAGGATGATCAAAGCACCAAGAGTGCTAAAAAGGATTTTCATAGGTGGCGATCTAACAAAAGTGGCGCAAGTTGGCAACTTGCGCCACAGGGAAAGAAGCAATTCCAGATCGGACTCAGCGGGGGCAAGCCCCCCTTCCTCACCTGAGAGGTTACTTAAATTGAGGAGTCTCCCGATTAAATTGAGTGCTGTCCGGTCTGGCTTGAAACCGTTCCAAGTGAGTTTCCTTTCTCAGACCTCAATACCGAACCCGCACGCGATAGCTCAACGTAGCTTCTCCGTCTTTAGCCACAGGGACATTGAACTGCGCGGCGAAGGCGGCGGTCTTTTTGGCTTCGAAGGTTGACGAGATCATTTCCCAATCTCCGCCGATCGGCTCGTTGACGACGACGCTAACCGGACCATCCTTATGGTTACGGATCTTAATCTCATAGGCGTACTCGTAAACATTTCTGGCGATAACTTTGTAATCAGTTTGCTTTCGCTCAGCGACGATATCAAAAGCGTCGCCCACCTTGGCGCGCACGTCTTCATCTTTCGGGGTGTGATCGATGCGGTCTTCGCCGATGAACTGCTGATTTCCCTTATCGTCCTTCTTGTAGAGTCGGACGACGCCTGCCGGCAGCGGCATGCCCAGTTTATTCTGCTGCGAATTACGAAACTGAATGTAGACGCCGACTTTTTCCTTAATCGGCTGCCCCGGCGCGTTGTAGCCCGTGAAGTAATAATGCTGGCCATTCAGAACGAACTCCTTCCTGAGGTCAAAACCTGCAGCTTCCAATAACGAGACTTGTTTCGTTTCGTTATCGCGAATCGTGGTCGGGCGTTGCAAGGTGTAAAGGTGATATTCGAAAAAGCCCTGCTCCTGGAATTGCGACTCGTCGGCCGACACTTCTTTGCGCGCCATCGCGCCGGCGAGGGCAATATTTCGTTGCTCTGAAACGCGATTGACGTCTCCGGCTACCAGTTGCAGACGCGCATCATCGAACGACGCGCCGCTGGCATTCGTTAAGGTAACCCAGCCCTGCAGGTCGCCCTTCGTATCTTCCGCATTAACTACCAGAACATAATCGGCACGCCAATTCATTCCGTTACTCAAATAACTCGCCTCGACTGTCTGCAGTCCGCTCTGATGATTTTCGATATCCCACACCAGGGTGGGCGTAGCCACCAGGTTCCTGGGCAAATCCGGAAACCGCATTTCGGAGATGTTCGTCGGATTGATGACGATTTGTCCGTTGATGCGCCAGACCTGACCGCCATTGTTCGCGAGCAGAGTTGCCTGCACGGGCTCAAAGCTCTCCGTATTATTTTGATAATGACGCAGGACCAGGGTGATTTCCTTGCCGACGAATTTGTCCATCAACTTAGCCGGATTGAGCAGGTCGTACTGGTAATTCTGCTCCAGTATTCGCAGAGCTGCCGGCGCGGTTAATGATCCCAGATGCACCGTCTCAGGTCGAATCTGCGCCGTCACGTCGGCGAATCTCAGGGCAATACGACCATCCGGCAGCGTAAGCCTGCGGGTCTCGCGTACCAGGCCGAGATTTGAATTATAGACAGTGATGTTAACCGACTGGCGATCGCTCGCGGTTGTGGTTTGTTCGGCCTGAGCCATCGCGGCGGTTGCGCCCGCCAAACAAATTGCCGTTAATAAAATGAACTTTGATATGCGTAACATTGAAAAGCTGACCTCCAAACTATTTTCCAATCAAACGCGCGTTTGATCAATGCGCTTCGAAATTAGAACGAAAAGGATCTGGAAAGCTTGCGCCGGCTGGCAGTTGGATCTCGGCTGGACCGGTTTCTCTGAGCGTAAAGAAGGAAGCTAATGTTTACGACGTCGTCTTGAAGGCTCGAATTTCACGCGACCGACTATTAACCGACCATTCTCGGCCGGATTAACAACGGCGTTGTTCTCCTCGGCGACAACGCCCATCGTACGATCGTAATAAGTGCCTGGCGCATCGAGACCCAGCAGGAAGTTTCCGATTCGATTTATGGCGCCGTTCGCGCCGATGCCGGCCAGGAAACCAAGTAGAGTCGACGCGACTGCCCGCTTAATTCGCTGAGCTCGCCGTTTCAGCGCGCGCAAGCCAACTGGACAATCCTGAGTAAGAATGGACCCATCTTTTCGTCGATAGAACCGAACGCATAGACGCCCTTCAGTCCGCGAAATCAACGATTCGGCGTCCCGCCTGGACATTGATGACAGGTTATAGACATTCAGTTGGCACTGCCCGCAGAAGCGCACGCGATCGGTGCCGATCATCGCCTCCCATTCGGCCGGACACGGTGTCGCAACTCGAACATCGTTTAGATTATTTGTGAAGCTGCGCATCGAAAATCTGCGGTATCGATTACTTAGACTCTACGAGCTTCATTTCGGTTCCGTTATCCCTGATAGAACGCTCGCTGCGGCAGGACTTGCGCAGCGCAGACTTCTGATATTATCCAAAGGTCATGTCTCAAGGTTTTGATTCAAAACGCGGACGGCGAATAGTTATCGCAACACCGTCGGGGCGTTACCGTAAACCGGCACAAGGGACCAGACGATCGAGTTATTCTCCCAGGAATGAAGCGCTCGTCGCTGCCGGCGTGATCGGGGCGGCGGCCCTGGCAACTTTTCTGGCGTTGTTTATTACCAGCCGGCCTTATGATCCGATGAACCCTTCGGTAGCGGCCGATCAGTCAGTTCCTCCATCTGTACCTTACCTTCAGCCGTCGCCGAAACCGACGCCATCGGTGCAACCCTCGCCCACGCCGGCGCCCATGGCCCAGCCTCTGGGAGGAACCGCGCCCGTAATTCCGGATGACGGAGCGATACAGGCAGAAATCGAAAGACGAATAGCTGAAGATGCAAGCCTCGCCAGTATCGACATGAATACAATCGTTGAAGGTGGACGAGTGACCCTGGTAGGCTCGGTGAAAACTCAGGATCTTAAAACCCGAATCGAACGGCTGGTACGATCGATAAAGGGTGTGACGTCAGTCGATAATCAGTTAGCTGTCGCGCAATCAACACCGCCCGGATACTGAAACTTTGGGACCGTCGTGGCGTTATTGATCTCGGGATAGCCACTCTCGCCTCAGGGTGCGTGAGCGTCCAACCGCTGCTATCATAGAGGCATCGAACCCGTCATTAACCCTAATCAGGAGCTTCATAAGAACAATTCGCAATGATTAAAAAGAGATTTCTGCATGTCTTAGTAATGTTCGCGGTGATCGCCGCCGGCGTGATCCAGCCGCTGAATGCTGGTGCTCAGAGCAGCGCCGTCGCTGATATTGTCCTGGTATTCCCTTTTGAAAACACTTCGGAACACAAGGAATACAACTGGATTGGTGAGAGTTTTTCGGATTCGTTATCGTCGCTGCTCGGCAAACCTGGTTTGATCGTCGTCTCGCCGGGCGAACGGGCCGTAACTTACCAGCGGTTGCGATTGCCATTATCGGTGCTTCCCTCGCGCGCTACCGCTATCAAAATCGCGCGCGAACTCAAGGCGAGCATGATCGTAGTTGGCACTTACAATGTCGCTCTGCCGCCCCAAAGGGACAAGAACGATACCGCGTTGGCGAATATTTCCGGCGAAGCTCACGTGATTCGCGTAAACGAAGGGCGCATGAGCGGAGACGTGTTCGACGGCGCGTGGGCGCCGCGGGTCTACGACTTTGGCGGGGATGTATCGACGCTCCAGTCAATGCAGGGAAAGTTGGCTTACCAGATTCTCTTTCAGCGTGACAAGACGCTTCCGTTCTCGCAGACGAATCTAATCCAGGAAGCCACCAAAGCGCCTGCGCTCGCGTTCGAAGCCCTGATGAAAGGATTGTTGACGGCGGACCGCGATCCGACCAGGGAAATTTACCTGAAGAACGCAATGCGTCTCTACGCCAAGGAAAATGGCGGCGCAGTGTATTCCCAGGCGGCGTTTGAATTGGCCCGCTTCTACCTTGGCCAGGGAAAGCTCAAAGAGGCGGCCGAATATTTTTCGATGGTCCAGAAGAGAGAACCACACTACGGTGAGGCACAGTTCTATGCCGGCCTGGCCTACTGGAAGCTTGGTGATCTTCAGCACGCGCTCGGGGCGCTGGTCCCGCTCACAAACGAGATGCCGCTCGTAGGTGTCTATAACAACGCCGGTGCGGTGTCAGTGGAGGCAGCTCGGGACGAGAAGAAGCCGGAGGAACGCACCCGCCTGCTGTCGCAGGGCATCACGCTACTATCGCGCGCCGCCGATTCCTCGCCCGATGACACGATGGTCCTGTTCAATTACGGATATGCGTTACTGCTTTCGGAGAAATACAAGGAAGCCGCGGAAAAGTTACAGCGCGTGATTGCAGCAAACCAGCAGGATGGCCAGGCCTATTTCATTTTGGCTAAAGCCCTTGAGCGTGGGGGTGATGGAGACGCGGCGACCGCTGCCGACAACCAGTCGCGTCGTTGGCTGCAGGCAACTTACGCAAGACTGCAAACCGAATGGCAAAAATCACAGGCTGCTCCGGCCATTTCCCTGCGCGCGCGAGATGTTCTTAATCAGATTGATGTTGCGGATATTGACAAAACTCGCGCGGCCGAGCTCGCCGCCGCCAACAGTACGAAAGAATCTTTGAATAAGATTCGCGATCTTTATCAGCAGGGCCGCGATGATGAAGCCATGGCTGAGTTACGCAAGCTCTTAATCGTCGAGCCCACCAACGCCGAAGCTTTCCTAATGAGCGGACGCATCAATCAACGTCGCGGCGATCAGGAATCCGCGATTGCTGCTTTGAAGACAGCGATCTTTTGGGATTCGAGACTGATCGATGCCCACATCCTTTTGGGTCGCATCTTCCTCGAACGAGGTGACCTCGGCGAAGCCAGAAAATATGCTGCCAGCGCGATGGGTATCGACGCCAACAATCAGGAAGCCATCGCTCTTCAGCGGCAGGTAACAATGGGTAGGCCGTAGCGCTAAGCGCAGCGCGCAAATTGAAGCGCCAGGGGTAACGAGCGGTTCTTCGCTCTTGCTCCTGGCGCTTTGTTCTCTCCTCTTGCGGCTTCGCTCTTCGCCTTTACCTTTCGCGCATTCGGTGGCACGGGAAGTGCTGAGCACAAGGACGGCAAGCACGAAATGGAACGTGCCCCCGCCGCCATCACTTCTCTGAGCGTGGCCTGCCGCTGCGCCAGCCGCCCGCCGAGCGATCCTTCAGTTTAACCCCCCGAAATGGAACCCGGTCAGAAATGACCGGGTTCTCCCGCATTTAGGGTAGCTAATTCCAGATTGCGTTATTTCACAGCTGAACTGGAAACGCTTCCGGTTTCGCATCATCTGAATAGAAGTCGTCAAGTATTCCGCTTTGCACCGGTCAAAATAAATCATAAGTCTGTCAGAACGACGGAAATTGTCAGTTCAGGGGTGACGGTTTTTGTCTTTTCGCGCTGAATTGGGCATGCCCGGCGGCTTCCAGATAACACTTCCAAAATAATTTTCAAAAAAGTTCAGACTCGTATTTTTTTCCCTTCCAGAATTTCCTTTGCGTAAGTTTTCCCTCGACTGCTTCAATAACATTTACGACGGTGTGATCAATCGGCATAGACTGCTCGCTTTCTGGTTTGGTCTGCTAAACTCCGCACATGCAGGAAGCCCTGGCGGTGAGTGTGCCGGATCCAAGACTGCGCAAGCAGGCGCTGATCTCGCTGGTTCGCTCCCAGATTCCAACTTTGGCAGAGTCTTTGGTTGCCACGGCCTCCGCCCTTCTCTTAGTTCTTTCGTTCCCTGATTTCGACCTCTGGCCGCTGGCGTGGCTTGGTTTAGCCCCACTCATTCTTGTTTCCGCTCTATGTGAAAAACCACTGCGCGCGTTTGTTGCGGGTTGGTGGTGGGGCGTGACTTTCTTCTACGGCTCCTGCTGGTGGCTTACATATCCGATGGTTCATTACGGCCACATTACACCATGGCTGGCTTATCCACTTCTATTGTTGCCGGTAGCCCTGGTGGCGGTGTTTCCGGCCCTGTTCTGTGCGTGCGTAAACCGGCTCGTGATGCGATTTGGTCATGGCGCAATTCTTTCCGCGCCATTGGTTTGGGTCTCACTGGAGTTGGCGAGGTACAGGGTTACAGGACAGGTCTGGAATGCCATCGGTTATTCACAGTCATTTCATCCATTCTTTATTCAATCGGCGAGATGGGGCGGTGTCTACGCCGTCGGGTTTCTGCTGATTACGTCGAATGCACTGATTGCTTTTGCTCTGATTTCCAAAGGAGTCCTTCGGATAGTCGCGTCGGCGATTATCTTTTCAATGCTTCTCTTCATTCTCGGGTTAAGCAATCTGGAAACAGGCTTGCCGGCAATCTCGAGCGACGGTCCTGCAAATCGGATCGTAGCGGTCCAACCGAACGTACCCATGGACCAGTTGAACGACGCAGCTTCGACGAATGAGTTATTAAATCGACATTTGCAGCTCAGCGCCGATGGTTTGAACAAGAACCGCAACAGACCGACGACGCCTACACTCGTCATCTGGCCCGAGTCGCCAATGAATTTCGATTACTCACGCGATCCCCGTTTGCAAAGGCTGCTGGCAGAGTTCACCCAAAGGCATCAGGTCTCTCTGCTATTGAACTCGCTCGAGCCGGCGACCGGCGGCGGGGAATACAATTCGGCAATCTTGATAAATGAGCAGGGTCAGAAAGAGGCGCAGTATGATAAAATCCGGCTGATGCCGTTTGGCGAATACGTGCCGCTGCCCCGCTGGCTACCGGGCGCGAGTTCGGTACGTGGAATCGTCGGTGAATTTATTCCCGGCAGCTCGTACACGCTGATGCCCCTCGGCGACTTGCGCGCCGGGGTTTTTATTTGCATCGAGGCCGCGCATCCGGGAATTGCGCGCACCTTTACTAATCAGGGAGCGGACGTGCTTATCAACATTTCGAACGACGGCTATCTGGGACCGACGGCAGTGATGCGACAACACCTGGCTAATGCTGTCTTCCGCGCCGTCGAAAACAACCGGCCTCTGCTCCGGGTGACTAACAGCGGTCTCAGCGCGTCGATTGATTCCCATGGCAGAGTCCTGTCATCGACAGCTGCTTTCCAGCCCGATGTGCAAGTCTGGTACGCAACTCGAGGGACGAAAGTCACTACCTTTTACTCGCGCCATGGTGACCTGTTCGCGTATGCATGTGCTCTGATTACTCTGGGATTTCTTTCCGCGTCTTTTATTTTGAGGAATCGAAAATCGCTTCACAGTCGAGGTTAAGAATGCTGGCAACCACGTCAATTCAGGATCTTAAGAATTCATACGACGACTTACGCACGCGGGTCGAGCAACTTGGGAGGTTTCTTTGATGTTCCGTCTAAGCGGACAGATCTGAAATCCATTGAAGAACGGGCTTCGGCGCCGGACTTTTGGTCTGATCAGGAAGCGGCCCAAAAACTCCTGCAAACCCGCAGCCGCCTTGAGCGAACTATCGAACGGCAGGAAAAATTTGAATCCGAGATATCCGATGCCGGAGTGCTCTTTGAATTCGCGGAAGAAGATGAAGCGTCGCTGAATGAATTGCGCGCACTGGTTGAGCGCCTGGAGCAGGAAATCGGCCAGGCTGAGACTGAGATGTTGCTTGCCGGAGAGAATGACGCGCGTAATGCCATCTGCACCATTCATCCGGGCGCCGGCGGGACCGAATCACAGGACTGGGCTGAGATGCTTCTACGCATGTACTTGAAATGGTGCGAGCGGCGAGGCTTCAAGACCGAGATCATCGACTATCAACCGGGTGAGGAAGCGGGCATCAAGAGCGTGACGTTTGAAGTCCAGGGCGAATATGCCTACGGCTTGCTGGCGGCAGAAGCCGGCGTGCACCGGCTGGTCCGCATCTCGCCATTCGATCAGAATGCGCGGCGTCATACCTCGTTTGCATCGCTCTTTGTTTATCCGGAGATCGACGAGGATATCGAAGTTGAGATTAACGAGAAGGACTTGCGGGTTGACACTTATCGTTCGACCGGAGCCGGCGGCCAACATATCAACACAACCGACTCGGCGGTGCGCATTACGCACATGCCGACGGGTATTGTGGTTCAATGCCAGAACCAGCGGTCGCAGCATCAGAATCGAGCGGTCGCAATGCAAGTCCTTCGCTCGAGACTGTATGAACTCGAATTGGAGAAACGCCGGGCTGAGACCGCCGAACTGGAAGCAAACAAGCAGGACATTTCTTTTGGTTCGCAGATTCGCAATTATGTGCTCGCCCCTTATCGTCTGGTGAAGGATGCGCGCACCAAGCTTGAACGTGGTGACGTCGATGCCGTGCTCAACGGCGACATCGATAATTTCATCAAGCAGTATCTGCTTTCGCGCCGCGCGGCGTAAGAGTTTAGCTGACTGGTAATGAGACGTGGACGTTCAATAATGATTGACCTAACTGCCTACTGCTTCCTGCCTACTGCTTACTGATTTTTATGGCTTCTATTCCGACCCACATCGAAGTGCGACCCGAACCGAAGAATACTCGCGCGAATGAGATCATTGCTATCGCGTTAGCGGCGTCTGCCGTGCTGCTCGGCCTTTGCCTTGTTTCTTACAATCCAAATGATCCTTCCTGGAACGCTGCGGGCGAGGCGGAGGCGCGAAACTGGATAGGAACAGTTGGCGCAAACGTTTCGGCGGCGTTATTTCAGGGTATCGGTCTGGCGGCCTACTTACTTCCTTTTTTGTTGGTGGCCGCATCCTGGCGCCGCTTCCGTTCGCGAAGGATCGCTGCTCCGCTGTTCCGGCTCATCGGACTTTTGCTACTCGTCCTCTCGTCTTCAGCGCTCCTTTCATTGGCAAATATTCAACCGCTATTCGACGCCAGCTTCCACCCGGGGGGCCTGTCGGGGGAACTGATTGCGCGAGCTCTGGTGACCGGACTTAACAGAGTTGGCGCCACGATTCTACTGATTGCGATTGCGGCCACGGGATTGTTGCTCGCCACCAACTTTTCTTTTGCCCGCCTGTACGAAGCTATTGTCTGGGGGCTGAGTAATCGTTTCGAACGGCTGGGAAGTATTCCCCGGAAAATTCGCGCCTGGCGGCAAGCGCGAGCGCTGCGGGCCCAAATGCGTTCAGAAGCGAGGCAGCAGGCGAAAGCTGAACGCGCTGCACTTAAAGCTGCGCGGCGAAATGGTTCGATAATTGACAGCTCGGCTGATGACCAGGAGCGCCTGCGGGGTGTTACAGTTACGACATCAATTGCGCGCTCTGAGGCACCTGGTGAAAATGCCGAATTAGCTACCGCATTTATTTCCGACAGCGCCACAACTATAACGGCGAAAGCCGCAGCTGCCGCCGCGGGCGCCGGCGCCGCCACCGCCAGACGCTCGCTCTGGCCTTCTCGCGGCAAGGCCACGCCGGCAGCGGAATCTGCTGTCGTCGAGGACATGCTTCGCGACGCCGCCGTCAAGCGCAAAACAGAATCGCCTGCCAGCGGCTCGTTACCTTTCGACGGCGGCCGCCGCATCTCGACCAAAACGGCAGCCTCCGATTACCAATTGCCTTCAGTTGATTTACTGAACGAAGCCGAGATGCGCCGCGAGCAAGCCGACGATGAATTGCTCAACATGGCGACCCGCCTGGCTGAGAAATGCCGCGAGTTCAATGTCACCGGTCAGATCAAATACATCTGCCCCGGTCCGGTGGTGACTACCTATGAATTTAAGCCCGATCCCGGAGTGAAGTATTCCCGCGTTACTGGTTTGGTTGATGATCTTTGCCTGGCGCTGAAAGCCGAATCCATCCGCATCGACCGCATGCCGGGTAAGCCGCACGTAGGCATCGAGGTCCCGAATCCCAGGCGCGAAACAATCTATTTGCGCGAGGTTATCGAATCGCGGGCCTTCAAAGACTCAACCTCAAAACTGACAATCGCACTAGGCAAGACAATCGACGGGCTGAATTACTGCAGTGATCTTACCAAGATGCCGCACCTGCTGATCGCCGGCACAACCGGTTCCGGCAAATCGGTTGGCGTGAATTCGCTTCTGGTTTCGATCCTGTATCGCGCGCGGCCCGACGAGGTAAAGCTGATTCTCATCGATCCGAAACGACTGGAATTGGGTCTTTACGAGGACATCCCCCACCTGGCCACGCCAATCATCGTTGATCCCAAACCAGCGGCCCGGGCCCTTCGGTGGGCGGTGGCAGAAATGGAACGGCGGTACAAGGAGCTGGCCGGCTGGGGCGTGCGGAACATCGATGGCTATAACGCCGAACGTGACCGGCGCAATACGGTTAAGGACTTTGACGAGAATAACGAGCCCTGGACGCGAATGCCTTACATCGTGATCATCATCGACGAGCTTGCAGACCTGATGATGACTTCAGGTCATGAAGTTGAGGATTCGATCACGCGCCTCGCGCAAATGGCCCGGGCGGTCGGGATTCATCTGGTGCTGGCGACCCAGCGTCCATCTGTGGATGTCATTACCGGGTTGATCAAAGCCAACTTCCCTTCCCGTATTTCTTATCGCGTATCTTCCAAAGTCGATTCGCGCACGATTTTGGACATGAATGGCGCCGAACACCTGCTCGGCCGCGGCGATATGCTGTTTCTCCCGCCCGGTTCCTCGCGTCTGCTGCGCGTGCACGGGGCGTACGTAGACGAATCCGAAATCAATAAGATCGTTTCGCACATCAAGGCGCAATGGGAGCCGGACTACGACGAGAGCATCACGCATTCCGACGAGGAAGCGATGGGCCTGGAGGATTCAAATGGCGAGCGTGATGAATTGTTCGAAGACGCCCTGCGCATCTGCGTCGAGATGAAGCGCGCCTCGACCTCGGTATTGCAACGTCGCCTGCGTATCGGTTATGGTCGCGCCGCTGCGGTGCTCGATCAAATGGAGCGGGATGGCCTGATTGGCAAAGCCGACGGCGCCCGCCCGCGCCCAGTACTCGCAAGGGCCTTTGAACTGGTATCGGATTGGGACGAACAGGCACCCGAGTAAGACATTGAGATTTCAGATCTCAGGCCTCGGGTTTTGGACTTGCGCTGAGCCATAAGCGCTAGGGTTTGTGCCGAAGGAACGCGCTCGTCAAATAAATCTAACGCTCTTAACTCGTTTTTAAATTACAGGATCCCCTGGTGAAGCAATGCCCGCATTGCGGCCGCAGCTATACCGACGACACCTTATCTTTCTGTCTGGAAGATGGTTCTCCTTTGTCCGCTGCGTCCACGCAGGAAAAGACGCTGTTTGCTCCGGGTCCGCCGAGCTTCAATCCTCCGCCGGGGGTCGGAACCTTCCCGCCGTCCTACGCTCCACCGAGTGACCGGAGTCCGGCCCTGGTTTTCGCCCTTGCCGGGGTTGCGGTAATTCTGGTTGCCGCTTTGATAGCCGGCGCCATTGTTTTCGTCTATTACAACCGCCAGGCAAAAACCAAAACAACAACATCAGCGGAAGAGACAAAACCGTCGATTACTTCGACTGAGCAAACCAAGCCGCTCACTTTTGGCGACGGAACCCGTTACGAGGGAGGCGTGCGCGATGGTAATCCGGACGGACGCGGCATTATGATCTTTCCCAACGGCGACATCTACGACGGAGAATTCGCCAACGGCAAGCGCAACGGCACCGGCACTTTCAAATTTCACGACGGCACGAAATACACCGGCCAATTCGAGGATGATTTCTATAACGGTCACGGCACGATGACCTTTCCGAATGGCAACGTTTATGACGGACAATTTCGGCATGGAAGGTATGACGGCCAGGCTGTGTTTACTTTTAGCGATGGCGCGAAGTATGAAGGCGAGTTTAAGAACGATGTCTACAACGGTCACGGCGTGATGACGTTTGCCAACGGCGATGTTTACGATGGCCAGTTTCAAAACGGAAAATATAATGGCCAGGGACGGTTTACCTATCATGATGGCAGACGTCAGGAAGGGTTTTGGGTGGACGGGAAACTTGTAACGTCGTCATAGAGTCCAACGACAGCGAATGCCTTCCACACTTTCTGTGGAAAACCTTGTGGAGATCGTCTTTTGAATTCTCACAATTTTTGTCTTTGCAACACTTCCAGCAAATTGCACTCATGAGCGGCGTCACGCAATAACTAGCTGCCGAAGCAAAGAGTTTCATGAGCGAGCGCCTTAAACCAGAGCGACTGATCTCGATAGCCGTTCGCCTTACGTTGATTGTTCTCTGTTTATCGGGATGCGTAAAACGCGACCATCACGGTCAAAGTAACGGTACCTCCCTGCGATCTAACGAGACTCGGCCGGCAGCGGCATCGACCACGGACGCTCTTAAGCTGGATTCTTCTCGCCGACCTTCAACCCGACGAATCAATATCAACACGGCGCCGGCTCAAGAGCTGGAGATGCTTCCGGGAATCGGCAAGGCACTGGCGCTGCGGATCATTGAGCATCGTGAGACATACGGTCCATTTCGCCGGCCTGAGCATTTGATCATCGTCCGTGGCTTGAGTGAAAAACGATTTCAGGCCCTGAAAGATTTGATTACTGTCGATTAATCGGCAACGGAGCTTTGTTTTCTCGGGCCCCGGGATCATAGCTCTTTCTTCTTTGCAGCGACGTTCGCTCGGAGCGAAATCATCATTCCCGCATCATAAATTCATCGTGCCTAACCTAACCCAACTTCGCCTCGCGGCACGCGAGATCTTTGAAGAAACCCGGCGCGCCGTTGACGCCGGTAACGCCGTGCGCCGCGCGATTATTCTCGAAGACTTAAGGCTGAAGGTTCGCGGGACCCCGGTGGATATCGCGGCGCGCCAGGTTTACGCGATCGCTACAGGCAAGGCTGCAGTTGCTATGGCTTTGGCCCTGGACGAAATCTTAGGCGGACGCCTCGGACGTGGAATCATCGCGACGGGCGCGCAATATGCAACCATTCCGGGCGGAAAGACGCTTCCTTCCAACTGGGAACTTTTCTACGGAGGCCATCCCGAACCAAATGAACAGAGCCTCGGTGCTGCCCGTTCCTGTTTTGACTTGCTGAGACGCGCTAATGAAGAGAAGGCGACCGTAATTTTTCTAATTTCGGGCGGCGGTTCAGCAATGATTGAGTATCCAGTCAGCGATGCCATTACGCTTGCCGATTTGCGCGCCGCTAATCAGTTGCTGGTCAGTTGCGGTGCTTCGATCAGCGAAATCAATGCTGTGCGGCGCGCGTTCTCCGGGATCAAAGGCGGGCGCCTGTCAGCGATTTCGCCGAGCTGCGATCAAATCACCTTGATCGTTTCGGATGTTCCGGCCGGCGAAGAGCGGAACGTCGCCTCTGGCCCTTCGCTAGAACCCCTGGATAGTTTCCCGGCCGCCAAAGACGTAGTTAGCCGATACGAGCTTTACGCGCGGTTGCCGCCGAGCGTTGTTCGAGCAATTCAGAATGCAAAGCCATCTTTTACGCATTACGAAGGCATCCGCGAACATTGCGTCCTGCTGAACAATGACGATGCTGTAGAGGCGGCGACTGAAGCTGCCCGTCGCCGCGGGTTCATTGTCGAAATCGCCTCGGAAGTTTCTGATCAGCCGGTCGAGGAAGGATGCCGTCTGCTGCTGAAAAGACTAGAAGAGTTGCGCGCGAAGAAAAGCGACCGCGATAGCGTCGTATGTCTGGTTTCAGGCGGAGAGTTCGCGTGTCCTGTCAGAGGCGATGGCATGGGCGGACGGAATCTCGAAACGGCCTTGCGCCTCGCGTATTCGTCCGATTCAAATTTATCAGCCACCGTTGCTCTGTGCGCCGGAACGGACGGCGTCGACGGCAACAGCCCGGCGGCGGGAGCGATCATTGATGACACAACGATGCAACGCGCCCGTGCGATCGGACTGGACCCCAAAGATTTTCTCGATCGTAGCGATTCCTATTCGTTCTTTGTGGCGCTCGGCGACGTGATCGCTACCGGAACAACCGGAACGAACGTTCGCGATATTCGCATCATGCTGGCATAGCAAACGCGACCGGCCTTTGTTGAATCTTGACTCCCTTCTGCATGGGGAATATAACGTGTTCGCCCGTCGGTGCCCCGTTTCCGCGATGGGGCTTCACACTCAGGAGGTAATCTTGTCTGTCCAAATCGAAGACCAAAGCCACAAAACTTCAGAATCTGATTATAGTTTTAAAGATCTCGCCGACGCGCTGAAGGCTTGCCAGTCCGTCCCGTCGTTAACCGAACTTTACGAATTGGTGGAACGCACGAAAATCTCAGCGGACGAGGTGCGGCCTTATTCGCGATTTAAAGTGGGTAATTATTCACGTCACCGCGTAATGAAAAACGAGTTTGTTGAAATGCTGGTGCTTTGCTGGAAACCCGGCCAGCGTACGCCGATTCATGACCACAATGGTTCACACGGCGCGGTGTTCGTGCACAAAGGCATCCTTTGGGAAACGACATTCGATTACGACACTGAGACAGGTTTGACCTACAAATCACATCGCGAGTTGCGCGCCGGCGGCTTGACCGGCTCAGAGATTCCTGACATTCATCAATTGGGTAATCCCGACGTTAGCGGGCGGGATCTGATTACGATACATATCTATGCCCCGCCGCTCGGGGTCTTGAAAACTTACAAGCTGGGGAGCTCGACAATCGATCTCTACACGCCTTCTGACCCCGATATGTAATCCTCGCGTTTTTACTGAGCAACAAAGCTGGTCACGCTCATCTCCTTCCCGTCAGTCACCACCGATATAGTGCCACGCTGCCCGGTAGTCATCACGTTCCCTCCGTTTTCTCGCCAACGATTAACGACATTCTTGTCAGGATGGCCAAAGATCGACGTTCGGCCAACAGAAATGATCGCCCAGTCCGGTCTGGTTGCGAGCACGAAGCTTTCCGTTGAGGATGTTTTGCTGCCGTGATGCGCCACCTTAACGACGTCACTCCGCAGATCGAGCTTTGTACTTAACATCGCCGATTCAGCCGCCTTCTCGATGTCTCCCGTAAAAAGGAAATTTCGAAGGCCAAACGAAAAGCGCAGCACTACTGAATCGTTGTTCCCTGATGGAGCATTGCGATCTTTGGATGGCGGTGGCCACAACACCTCGGCCGTGGCTTCCCCGAAACGCAATTTGTCACCGGCGCCTATCATCTGAATCGGCACACTCTGCTCAGCCATCGTCAACGCAAAATGAGAGTATTCGGAATCGTCCGCAGGCACGCGGGCAACAATGGCCCCGCGCACTTTGAAGTTCCGGGCCACATCATTCAGGCCGTCGATATGATCGGCGTCGGCATGGGTGGCAAGAACGTAATCGACATGGTCAAGTCCGCGCGCCCAGAGATATTCCGACACAACACTCTCTCCAATGCTGCGAGTGTCACGCTGAAAGTGTTCTTCGTCCTCGGCGGAGTCGTTCCAGATATTTGGCCGGCCGCCACCATCGATCATCAACGTCGTCCCGTCGGGCATCGTCAATAGTGCAGCATCGCCCTGGCCAACATCGAGGAAATCGACATGGAGTTTTCCGTCCGGTCGCACCGCGCTAAACGGATGAACGACAATCAGCAGGATGACTGCTGCCAATGCGCCCAATGTACCTCGAACGCTTGGCGGTCGGAACATTCTGGAGTTCGCGTTAGCAAACGCAATCGGGCGCAAAGGATTCCAGCGCGTCAATTCTAAAATCAAAAGCCCCAGCGGCAGAAAATACAGTCCATACAAAACGGCCGCCCAGCCCGAATAATGCGGTAGCCGGACCGAAGCCAGCCCGAATCTTGAAAACGGATCGATCAGATGAATCATGAGCCAGTCTATCTTCTCAGCAAGCGCGATCAGGGGCGCTGCCAGCCACCCGCTTACTTGCGATACCGCTACCCCGGATAACGCCACAAAGCCGAGCATGGCCATCAAAGCGCCGACGAAGATATTGAGCAACGGCGATGCGATCGAAATCCGGTGGAAATAGAAAACCAACAGCGGCAGCATGCCAATCTGCACGCTCACCGAAAGAATTATTGCCTGGGTGGCGTAACGCAGAAATCTCTGCACGTGCCAGCGCTCGAGCTTTTCGGCGATCGGCATCTTAAAAAGCCGGTAACTAATGCTGGAAGACGACATATCGGCATGCCATTCTCGCGCGCTCCAAAACAAGGCTTCTGAAATTCCGCGAAACCAGAGCGGGCAATCCGGCGGAAAAGGGGTTTCGGCAGTTGGTTTCCATGAACCTACCTGCTGCATCTTCAGCGCCAGCGGAACCGCCAGCAACACAATTGAGAGGACGGACAGAAAGGTCAGTTGAAAGGAAGGATCAAAAAGATCGTTCGGCCGCCAAACAAGCAGGGCTAACATTGCTGCGCCGATGACGTTCAACGAATTTGCGCGCCGCGCAACCAGCGGCGCAAAGATCACCAGCGTAAACATCAATGCCGCCCGCATGACCGGCAAATGCGCGCCGACTGCGATTGCATACATCCAAAGTGAGATCGCGGCAAAAGCAAATTGCACTGACCGGCGGGTAAAGAACACTCGCGTTATGAAAAATAAGACTGCGGCTATGAAACTGATGTGCAAGCCCGCAATCACCAGCACATGAAACGTCCCACCGGCGCGAAAGCGTTCCGCCGACTCGCGCGAAACGTTATAGCGATTGCCAAGCAAAGCCGCGTCCAGCACGCCTGCAGTTTCTGGGGAAAACCTGGCTCGGAATTGGTTTTCCAAACGCGCGCGCCAGTCATACATCCAGGCGAGAGGAAGAAAGACGCGCGCGTCATCCAGACGCTCAACCAGTAAAGGACTCTTGATAACTCCAGTCGCGTCATATCCCTTCCGGTCCAGATACTCGGTGAATGGCAAAACTCCGGGATTGCGGAAGTTCTCTTCGCGATCCAGGTTAGTCATCACCCGCACGCGAGCACCGTGATGCAGTTCCAAGGCGTCGTATTGCTGCTGGACCAGCGGATCGCGCACGTGCGCGAGCAGGAGAACTTCGCCCGATGCGTCGTGCTCAATTCCTCTCGAACCAATTCGTTCTGCTCTGATTGTCAGGTAGAGACTCTCAGGCGCGGGCTCAGGTTCGCCTTGAATCGAGCCGGTTAGTTCAATTACTTCACCCGGGTTAATTGTTTTTTCGTTGTACAGCCGGGCAATCCGATTCGGCAACGGGCCGCGGTTCTCGATCGTTGCCAGTCCAAACCCGGCCAAGGCGAATGCGGAGACGATGCTCGCGGTTGCGAGGCGACGTCGCGCGACCCTGGCGCAGGCGATCGCAGCCAAACCAGGAAACAGGGCCGTGATAATCGACATCACCGAAACAGTAGTCGATTGCGACGCCTGACTGTGCGCGCCGAGAATACCGATTGAAAGCGCGGCTGCGAGCACGATCAGAGGGCTCGATGCGAATCGAGATTGTGGGAGAACGCTCATCCGATGTTTGCCGTCAGCCTTTCAAGTGAACGACCGTTTCGACGTGATGCGTTTGCGGGAACATATCAAATGCGGCGAGAGAGTCAATAGCGTAACCACTGTGGTAAAGCTTTTTCAGATCACGGGCGAGCGTAGCGGGATCACAAGACACGTAGCAAATGTTTTGTGGGCTCAACTTAACTATGCCAGCAATAACACGCGATTCAGCGCCGGAGCGTGGCGGATCAAGCAGAAGAAAATCGGGCCGGCCCAATTTGAGGTTCTTTTCCAGCCAAACCGCAACATCCTCGTTTGCAATCTCAGCATTGCCGACGCCGGCTCTCGTCAGGTTAGCGCGAGCAAGTTCGACCGCGACGGCCTCACCTTCCACGCCAATAGCACGTTGGAATTTGCGAGCCAGCGGCAGCGTGAAAAGTCCAACGCCACAATACAGATCAATCGAGAGACTACCGCTGGCGTCCTTCAAGGCATAGTCTATTAACCCGGGAAGTAAGTCATAGTTGGTTTGGAAGAACGCTTCAGCGTTTGCACTGTATGTCTCGGTTCCAATTAATCGAGTAACGTGGCGGAAGGGTTCTCTATCAGGGCTCTCACGGAGTTTCGCGTTTCTGAAACGGGTGACGGCGATGGACACAACTTCATCTCCGGCAATGGCGCGAATGTCCTTTACATCATCTGGTAGTGAACCGTCGCGGGCCCGCTGCCGGAAACTCTCCAGAGACTCCTGCAGCCTTGGAGCCAACACTGCGCATTCCGCGACATCACAAACGCGCCGGGAGTTGCCCTCGAAATAGCCAAGGCGCCTGTTAATGGAGTCGTATTGCCATTGCGCTCGCGAACGATAGTGCCATGGGTTTTCCGCCGGAATAATCCTAAAGTCAGGCACGGTCTGAAAACCGCCGACACGTCGCAGGCAGTCTTTGATGATTTCAACTTTCGCATTGAGTTGCGCCGGGTAATTCAGTTGCTGAAAGTCACACCCGCCGCAACGACCAAAATAAGGACACGGGGCTTCAACGCGATCGGAAGAAGCTTCGAGTATTTCCTTGATTCGGCCAAACGAGACATTTCCTTTGACGCGTTCGATCTCGACCCGAAGCCGATCTCCCGGGGCCGAGAGAGGAACCATCACCGTGCGGCCTTCTGCATGGCCCAGGCCGAGACCGCCTGGAAGAATCCGTTCAATCGTAACTTCCATCTGCGAAATCTAGAGAAAGAAGAGGCTGAGCCGGGGAATACCCGCGTTCTCTCGCAAACGCTTGCGCAACAAATTATCGCGGGTCTGTTCGAATGCCGCTTTGTCCATATGACGTCTGTAGGGCTTCAGTTGAGCATGTACTTCGCCTTGTGCAGCTTCCAACTCGCTCTGGGAAATTGCCAGGCGAATAGCACCGTCGAGCAGGCGCTCAATTCCGGTCAACGATTCCTCCAACTTGCGCGCATCCGGCTGCGGCGAACTCGCGTAATCGTTTTCAATTTCGGAAAGCAACGCACCGGCACGACCGAGAGCTTCGTACAGTTCGTCAGGCTTGATCTGCCCCCGCGATTGATAAAGGTTTGCGAATATCTCGCGCGAGCGGGTCAAATGAGCTAGCACCACATCGCGCGAAAAAGCCGACTGTTCTTCTGCCGGCTCCGAATCTTCGGGGCTGCCCACCCGCGATTCCAGCCATTCTGCGTATTGCGCTTCCACCTCTTCCCGACAATAAAGCAGGGTTTTGACGCTGCGCTTTCTCTTTTTCGCGTCGTGGGAGTCAAACGCGTGCTCAATTCCCCGCAACGCGACGTGCAGGGGGACGCCGCGTTCCTTCCAATTTTCAATGAGCGCCCAATCCATTGGGCTGAGCAGCAGATGCTTGCCGCGGCGACGGATGAACGTATCTTCGATTTCGGAAAAGTAGCTGAAGTAATTCAAAGTCCAATGTCCAAAGTCCAATGTCCAACGTCAAGTAAGGGCCATCAATCTCGAGGCTTTGAACTTTGGAACTTGGACTTGGGGCTCGCGGCCCGCTCGTAAACCAGGCGCAATCCCTCGAGTGTCAAAGTTTCATCGACGCGCTCGATGAATTCGGAACCGGTAGCAATCAGGGATGCCAATCCGCCGGTCGCGATCACTTTCGGCGAGCCACCCAACTCGTCAATCATCTTCCGCAGAATGCCGTCGACCAGCCCTACATAACCGTTATACAGGCCCGACTGCATTGCTTCCACTGTCGAACTCCCAATGATTCTTTGCGAGCGTTTGATTTCGACGCGAGGGAGTTTCGCCGCGCGGGCAAAGAGCGCGTCAGCAGAGATCGTTATCCCGGGCGTAATCACCCCGCCAAGATATTCACCTTTAGCGTTAATCGCGTCGAATGTTGTTGCCGTGCCAAAGTCGACAATGATGCACGGCGCTCCGTATTTCTGAATTGCCGCGACCGCGTCGACAATCCGGTCCGCGCCGACGTCTGAAGACGGCTCGTACAGAATCGGGACCCCGGTATTGACGGAGTGGTCAACAAACAGTGGGGTCAAATTGAAATAAGACTCAGCCATCCGCTTGAGCGTGAAATTCAGCGGCGGCACGACCGAGGCGATGGCAATTGCATCAATGGTCTTGAAGTCCAGGCCGCCAAGCGCGAACAGATTCCGAACATGAACGCCCCACTCGTCAACTGTCCGGGACCGCTCGGTTGTTAGTCGCCAGTGCACGACCAAATGGTCGCCCTCAAAAACCCCCAACGAGGTGTTCGTATTGCCGATGTCGATTACTAAAAGCATAAAAGCGTCATGAGTAGTGAGTGAACAGAAGGTCTTTGGTTTTCATCACTCATCACGCATCACTCATTGCTCATAACACGGTTTTGTCTGTCGGCCGCAGGGCCGTCACATCGCCCGCGCGCACTATTCTGATTTTACCTTTGATGGTTTCCACGCGCAGCGCACCGTCACTTTCGAGACCGCGCGTAGTTCCCTCGAATGTTTCCTCGCCCAAAGACACGCGCACGCGCCTGCCGGTAGCGTACGTCGAATTCGCATACCATTCACGGATCGTGTGTTCCGCTCCATTGTTATCTTGCAAGCAGGCATATCTTTCGGCGATCGCCTTTACGAGTTCCGCCAACACCTGCTCTCGATTCGGCTTTGTGCCTATCAAAGTTTCGATCGTCACGGCATTTTCGAGCGCGTCGGCGAAACCATCGCGGTTCAAATTAATTCCGATGCCCATAATCGCGGCCGGCCCAGTCTCGGTTTCCACAGTCTCAGCCAGAACCCCGCAAAGCTTTTTGTCGGCTACGCAAATATCGTTAGGCCATTTGATGTCGGTTGATAAGTCGCAAGCCTTGATCAATGCATCGTGAACCGCCAAAGCCGCCATCAGTGTTAACAGCGGCCACGCCGTCAACGCGATCTGCGGCCGCAGGATAATGCTGAAGTACAGGCCCGCGTCCTTTGGTGAATGCCACATTCGATCCAGGCGCCCCCGTCCGCGAGTTTGCTGACGCGCGACGATGCAAAGACCTTCCGCCGCTCCGGCCCTTGCCTGTCGCATGGCCTCGAGATTGGTCGAATCAATCGAATCAAAGCGCAGGATAGCCGGATGAAGGTTGCCGTTCATCACTCGACGCAAAGGCACGGGACACGATAAACGAAACCATCGTCCCGCGCCAGTGCTCAAAGAGAACATAAGAAAAGGCCCGAAGTATTCCTTCAGGCCCTTCGAATTGTTCGCGATTTGTATCTTTGCTGGATATCTATCCCAGAAAACCCCGGAACTTCGACGTATTCGCTTCATATCCCGGAAAGACCGTCTGCAACCTCGATGCGCCCAGATGTTTCGACGCAATCTCGCTGAAAACAGCACGGAAATCCGTTGTCAATGCGAGGTCGCGACCTTCGTACAGTTGATCGCTCTTCAGGCCGGGCCAATCGCCGTAAACTTTTCCGCCGCGCACGCTATTACCGGCGACGAACATTGCGTTGGCATGTCCATGGTCGGTGCCGCGGTTGCCATTCTCCTTTGCCGTGCGGCCGAATTCAGACATCGTGAGCACCACGACGTCATCCATGCGCTGGCCAAGATCTGTGTAGAGAGCGGCAATCCCCGAACTAAACTGCCGCAGCAGATTGCTCAACTGCCCTTGTTGATTCCCCTCGTTGACGTGCGTGTCCCAACCGCCGATGTCGGTAAAGGCCACTTCCAGGCCGACGCCGGCCTTAATCAATTGGGCGATCTGCAACAAAGAGTTGCCGAAGGGCGTCCGAGGATACTCGGCGCCATTTTCCGGCTTGTACTGCGACGGATTCACCTGCTTCAGATAATTGATCGCTTCGAACGTCTCTTTACCGGTGCCGTGCAAAGCGTCATTCACTGTCTGATCGTAGATCGCCTCAAACCCTCCCTGCACGGCCGCCGAACTCTGCCCTGCCCGAATTGCAAAGTCTGCCAGGTTCGAGATCGCGAGTGCCGGCGCCTTGCCTTGCATTGCGCGTGGCATGTTTTGCGTGATCGAGACTGCCCGGAACAGCGACTTTTGCGGATCGGCTTTCGCCTGCAGGTAACGATTGAGCCAGCCATCGACGGTCGACTTAACTCCTGGGGTGGCCGATTCCATGTAATCCTGGGCGTCAAAGTGCGAACGCGTGTTGTCAGGCGAGCCCGAAGCATGAACAATTGCCAGCCGCTTCGAATCCCACAGCGGTTTGAACGAGACCATTGCCGGATGCAGGCCAAAGAACCCGTCGAGATCAATCGCCGCTTCGGCACCGCCGTTCGGTTTTGGAATCGCGATCGAGGGGCGCAAATCGTAATAGGAATGCTCACCATGCGGCACAACGACATTCAATCCATCGACCGCGCCGCGTTGAAAGATTGCGATCAGCGTCTTGCGTCGCCCGCCGGTTATGCGATCGCGGACCTGCGCCAGGGCCGCGCGTTTCAAGAAAGACGGCATCGAAGCCACTACGCCGAATGAAGCCAGTGCGATTCCGCCTGATCTAATAAAGTATCTTCTGTCCATGATCGTCTACCTCGCAGTTCCGAGTTTATAGTTTCGAGTTCCGAGTTGCTTTTCCGCGAAACTCAGAACTCGAAACTGATTTTATTGTCTTTGAAACTCCGGTGACCCCAGTATCAATCCCACCATCTTTACCACCGGATTATTAATCGCTGCGGGGTTAACCGCCGCAATTTGCTGCTGGCGTTGTCCATTTCCGCCGCCCGCTGGTCCGAATCCTACGCCCATCTGGAATCCCGTTTCAAAAGGATTGGCAGGCGCCGTGGTTGATGCCGTCTGCGCCGCTGGAGGAGCCGGCGGCAACGTCGTCTCGTCACTCAACTGTTTCAACAAGGTCTCTCTTGTTTGAGCCGAGATTTCGCCGCCTACGATTAACCTCGCAAATCGATCCAGTACCTGATTCTTATCCAGCGAGTTGCCGTTCCGGGATTCGCCCACGAACTTTGATAAATCCACTCGCGTTCCCGGAATGCGATTGCTCACCAGTGCGAGTGCGAAATTCATCCGCTCGAGCAATGCGCCGGTGTTCACCCAGTTCTCAGCCACGTCCGCATAACCGTTCGGTGTCTGAAACCCATAGAGCGGCTGACCCATCCGCGCAATCCATTGATGCAACTGGGGCCCGCCGTTCGTATCCGCGCCCAGGGTGCGCACGGCACTCACGACCAATTCAAACGGCCGTTTGATCTTCGCCCGATAGGCTTCGGGCGAATTGAACTCCGGCGAGAAGAAGATCACCTTCAGCACTTCGTGAATATCGCCCTCGGTTTTCAGAAAAGTCTGCGCCACGCGATCGACAAGAGCAGGCGGCGGATCATCAGAAACGAAATGCCGCACCAACTTGGTCGCGATGAATTTAGCTGTCGATGGATGATGAACCAGGATGTTAAGTACCGCCAGCCCATCGCCCATGCCTCCGCCCGCGGGAATCTTTTGGCCCAGCACGATCTTTTCGCCGTTATCATGCGCGGCCGGCATGAAGCGGAACGTGCCCGCGTACTCGCGCAGCATCTCCAGGCGGCGACCATTCATCCCGGCATCCGCGGCAATTCCGGCTCCGCGCGGCGCAACAATCGTCCATCCGGTAAAACAGCGCGCTACTTCCTGCACATCTTTTTGCGTATACCCGCCATCGACCCCCAGAGTGTGCAACTCCATCAACTCGCGCGCGTAATTTTCATTGATGCCGCGCCGTTGTTGTTTTTGTTGCTGCGGCCTCTGATCCTGTGGATTGTTCGTCATGGAAATAGGGTTTCCACTTCGCAGGATCTGCTGCAACGGACGTCCGGCGCCAGGCCGCTGTTGCTGGCGGTTCGTCTGCGCGTTCGGAGCGACGCTTTGAAAATTGTCGAGATAGAAAAGCATCGCCGGACTCTCAGCATCAGCGAGCAGGAGATCATAAAACTTCCCAAGCGTGTGCGGCCGAATCGTGTCGCGATCGTACGAAGTCAACAGCCAGCGATCGGCGCCTTTGCCGGCGAACACGTTGAAATGGTTTGTCCAAAAATCGACCATCACCTCCTGCAGCTGGCGCTCGCTGTATACCGCGCGCAGCAGCCGGGCCATTTGCAGCTCGCCGGTGATGAATTGCGGTGGCCGCAAATTATTCTCTTTGAAGTATGCGTAGAGGGCTTTCCGGTATTCCGGATTATTCATCGGATTCGCCGCGTCCGGATTGGCAGGTTGGGCGGCGGTTGTCGTCTTTGTTTTATCCAGGCCCGGCCCCTGCATTTCCCCGGGCATCGCTTCGCCGTTCTTTGGAGCGTTTGCTGGATTCGGAACTGCGTTGGCTCCGCCCTTAGTCCGATTGTCGCGCGCTGCAGCCAGATCCGCCGGCAGGTCGCCGCGTCTTTGAAGTTGCCGCAACAACTGTCCCGGCTGCGGATACTTCTCGTAAAGTTCCGCCGTCGTCATGCGCAACGTGTCGAGATTTTGCAACTTTGCCTCAGTCGCTGAATCGTCAATTTTCGAGGGATCCAGCTGGGCCAGAATGTAGTTATCGACACCGATGGCCTTCACCCGCTCAACGTCGCCCGGCCGGGCGCCAAAACCGAGCCGGTTCAGAACATGAAGGATGCGCTGATCCTCGTTGAGCTTGCCGGCTTTTCGAGCCGTCTCAGCTTTCATGCTTTGTCCGCTGATGCCGACGGCAAATGTGCCGGCCAGCAATGTAGCAATTGATAAAACCGCAGCTGTCTGGCGCACGACTGAGTACCTGCCTCGATATTTGCTATTCATAACTTCAGCTTTCTTTCCGATTTGGTTTGGAATGCATGGCACACAACTTTTTGTCCGCTGCGGTCTTAGACGCAGGACGAAAGCCTTTGGTTGAGTAAATCTTAGGGGTTATCAGGGTTTGCGGCAACTTCGTGACGCTCCCCAATCACTCTCAATTTGAGGCGGGAGTCGTGCGAATTGCTGGTGCGCTCGGCATTGGCCGCGGATAACTGGCTGGACTACGATTCCCTTCCTTATCAACCGCCCGCACCCCAAAGAAATAATTGTCTTTTGACATCCCTTTCATGGTGTAGGTGTTCACGTTCCCGATAGACTGGGCATGTGTCCAGACAGGTTCGGTCGTGTCGCGCCAGACAATCTCGTATCTTGCCAAATCAAGTTCCTTGTTGGCGTCCCATTTCAGCTCGGTATCGTTCGATAATCCCGTATTCATCATTAAATTCTTTGGTCGTGCCGGCGCCAGCGCCAGGGCTGCCAGCGACGCCGCGTTCACGCGCGCCACATCCGCGATATAGTTGAAATCATCGAACTGCGGCAAATCTCCGTACTGGATCCCGTTTTCTACGCGAACATTTTGATGTTGGTGATGATAGTCTTCATTAGGTTCGGTGAAGCGGATTGCCGCATAGCCACGCTCGAGAAAGGGTTGATGGTCTCCGCCGCGGCCATAACGATCGCGGCGATAGATCATCCAAACCTTCATTCCGGGAACATAACGCTCGCCGGTCTCCTTGATGAACCGCGCCAACTGGCGCGAAGCTGAATCGTTCTCGCCGCCGACGCTGCGACGGGTCATCGCTTCCGGTTGAGTTTCGTTTGACGGCACGCCTTCCGAAAACACCCGGACGGTATGCGCATCTCGCTTCGCGTTGCCGCCGATCGAACTCCCGATAATGTCATTGGTAAACATCGCTTCGATATCCATGCTGTTCTTCTTTGCCTCATCGGCAAAATGAGTTGAACCGAGCAGCGCCTGCTCTTCTCCTGGCACAGTCATAAGAATAATCGTCGCGTCGAATTTGTATTTCGACATCACGCGCGCCATCTCGAGCACAGCCGCCGTGCCTGAGGCGTCGTCATTCGCGCCCGGCGCATCACACTTTGCATCTGTGGGGCTGGTGCACATCGAATCGTAGTGACCACTCACCACATAAACGCGATTGACCGACTCCGCCTGGGTCCCTTTCAATGTGGCTATGATATTTGTCAGCATCGTTGGTTGAGGAACGCGCGCGGCCTTTGGTTGTTCAAAAGCCTGCTTCTCAACTGTTAACCGCCCACCTGACGCGGTGGCGATCTTCTCGAATTCTCCGTAGAGCCAATCACGCGCCGCGCCGATGCCCCGATTCGGATCGTTCTGTTCTGAAAGCGTGTTGCGGGTGCCAAAGCTGACGAGTTTGCGGATCGTCCGTTCGATATTACGAGCATCGATTTCTGACACGATGCGCGCGATCTGCGGATTGCGTGGTTGGGTTGTTTGTCTTCTGGCTTGCGGCGGCGAGCTCGTTCTGGCTTTGCCTTGAGCGATTGCCGAACTGCCGCTTGTCAAGATCAAAACGGTCCCGAGCAGCGATTTCAGGAAGCTGGATCCAGGTGAAAACGAAGCCCTTTCCATGCGCGGCACCTCTTACCTTATGGATTAGTCAGAAACGAGACGAGACTAACCAATTAACAGCTCGGTGCGCAACCGAAAGGACTAAAGAAAACGGAAAGGCCTAGTTCTTAGACTCGTCCGCGATCTTCTGAGGTTCCAACTCAGAGACGGCATGAGGCCTCTCAAAAAATCTCGTAGTGTTTTCTGTGACGCTTGGCGCGGGTTCGAGACGCCCGGTTGGAGGACGAGAAAACTTTTGAAACAGCGGTGCCGCCTTCTTCGGCTGAGGAAGGTTGTGGGAAGAGATTGATGCATTAATTAACTTTGATAACTGCCGCACTAGGCAAATGTCGACGACCAGGATGGTGACCATGCCAAAGAAAACCAGGGCCATCGACAGGTCGCCGCCGCCCACAGCTCTGGCCATTTCTGTCGCACCCGTAATAATCCCCGCAAAGCCACCGAGCGTCAGCATCAAGAGCGTCGCTCCGATGATCAAGGTCGGCTTCGTCACACTTAGCGGGACGACTTCGGCATTCGTGCTGAGCGTCAGGCTCAGATTTGCGCCGCAGCGATTGCAGTAATTAAGTCCGACTGTGTATTCAATTCCGCAGGATGGACAAAACATAAGCCTGTGACTCGTAAATCGTGAATTGTGAATCAATGGTTAAGCGATCTGGTTCACGCTAAGAATACGCCACAACCGGTCGATCAGTTCACTCCAATTCACGATTGAATTTTACTGGATGCGGTAAACTTTGCCTTTATGCACGATAAGTACCTCGCCGCCGAACTGCGAGGCAATTGCGCGGACCGACGAATCCATCTCCCTAAAAGCGTCTGAACCACGAGCGACCGTGATTACCGGCATCGATGATTTGAGCTTTACATCCACCCATGCGCCACCTTGTTTGCGAAAGGTGTGCCCGCCGGCTTTGCGCTCTTCGGGCGCCGCCTCGCTGACAGTGCTCGCGAGGCCCTGATTGCGATTTTGATCCTGAGACTCCGACACTGACCGGTCTCGAGGTGCTCGGCGAGCCGCTGAAGATTCAGGGCGCGCAGCGCGAGACTTGTCGTCCGTTTCCTGCTTCTCTTTGGCTATCGGTGCTCCCGATCGCACCCGATCAGTCTCGGTTTGGCGGCCGCGCGCAGCTTCGTCAACTCCACCGCCTCGCTCCATGACCTTAAGTCCGCCAAAGGCTGGCTTGGGCGCGGGTTGTTCCGGTGCGGCGGTGCGCAGATCCTTTACGCGCTTTTCTTCCACTGGCACAGGTTCGTTACGCTCTCCCGGCGGCGGCGGCGCGTACGATGGCGCCACTTGTGCAACTTCGTTTTCAGTCCTCTTGTTTTCGCGGCTGTCCAGCTTCGTGGCCACGCCGGGTTCCGCGGTCGGCTGTGCGATCGCCGTAGTGGCGTTACCCGCCGAACCGGGTTGAGAAGGCTGATGCCTGGCAACATTCGCATTTTGGGGTGCTGGCGCGGCCGTGCTCGATTGCGGGTTTTCGATTGGTTGATTCTGAGAATGAGTTCCATCGTCCGTCTTAAGCGCACTTCCCCTTGCCGATGCTGCTTCGTCATTCTGAGCAATGAGCGTGCTCGGACGATCTTCGGCGCGGCGCCGCAAGGCGAGGAAGGCAATTCCAACCGCCGCGATTACAACCAAGGCGAATGCTGCATAGCGCAATTTTCTCGGTGCAAACAAATTTCGCAGACTCTCCAGGAAGGAGATTCGGGCCCTCGCGGGCGCGGTTGATTCACCGTCGGCCAAAACACTTCTGCCCGCGGCCAACGTCAACTGCGTTGCGAGCTGTCTGCAATGATCGCAATCCGCGAGATGCGAAACATATCTGGCCCGTGCGGCCGATGACAACGCACCTTCCGCAAATGCGTTCAACTCGTCAGCATCAAGATGTCCTTCGATGTTCGGCATGGGGCCGGCCAGCTCCGACGCTGATGTCGATTCGGCCTTCTGCGAATATCGCCGCAAGAGAACATCTATTTGTGCATCATTTGGTGTCATTTCAATTACTGCCGTACCGGTTTCGAGTCGCTATTTCAGGAACGATTGCCTCAGAGATAACTTGCGAACCATGTAACTCTGAGTCACTCATCGTTTGCTCAAGCCTGCGAACTTTGTAAATTTGACTCCGGCGACGCAGTCAACAGCGGTTCTATGTCCCCTTGTAAGTTCACGGCAACCGCGGCCAGGCAGGCTGAGGTTTCAGCCTCAGTCCAACCGTGTTCTTCTGCCAGAATGCGTCCGACCTTTGCGCGCACGTCGGCCTGGATTCGAGTCAAACGACGACTCGCCGTGGCTTCGTGAACGCCGAGAACTGCGCCGGCTTCCCGTAAACGCAAGTCGTCAAAATAGTAAAGCTTTACCAGCAAACGATCTTCGTCGCTCAGTTCCCTGAGAGCGCGCGCAAGCGCAGTCTCAACGTCGCTGGCCGCTAAATTATTAGCGAGCGCGTCCTCAGGACTCACGGTCGTGTGCAGCGCGTCGAACGCCAGCGGCTCGTGCGTATCGCGCGACAGCCGATCAATTTGCGCGTCTTCCTCAGGTTGAACCAGCCGCGATTGCTTGCGATGCTGATCGATAGCAAGCTGGCCAACGACAGCACGCAACCACCCGCCCAGCGACCCTGCTCCCGAATAGAAAGCCAACTTACCTGAAGGCCGTCCATCGTTACGAACTTTCAGTCCATGCAACTCGGCCCAAATCGATTGCGCGAGATCTTCGGCCATCGATTCGTTCGACGAAGCTGATCGCGCGGCCGAACGGACCGTGGCGTTGTATCCCTCGACGAGATCATTCCAGGCGGACTGGTTGCCGATTTCGCAGGCAATTACCAGGCAGAGATCATCGGCATGCAGCCCGTCACAGAAACGATTGATGTCAGCATCGGTAGCCGCCGGCGCATCCCTGAGAACATATTTCTCGATCGCCGCCCGCATGCGTCCGGTTAAGGGCACGGTATCTAACCCACGTGTGTTCTCAGCCCGCGCCAGCAAACGCCTGGCAGCCCCAAGCACTAACTCGTCAATTTGCTTTTCGCGCTGGCTCAAACGTTTTCGGCCTCTGCTTTAATGCTATCACGATCTTCGAGCAGTGCTGTCGATCTGATGAAGCTCCGGCACGACATTTTGATGACCGATTACCGGTTTGGTTGCCGGCCATCAACTGTCCTGGTTTGAATAAGGAGCCGGACAGGGCAATTCCTGCCGCCGGCAGCGCTTTGGTACTCCCTAATCGACAATCCAAATTCTAAATTCTAAAATCTTAGCCGTGCTCCGAGTGACCGAAATCTTCCGATCTATTCAGGGTGAATCAACGCATGCCGGACGGGCCTGTACGTTCGTCCGGCTGACTGGTTGTCCCATGCGCTGCACCTGGTGCGACAGCGAATACACCTTCACCGGCGGGCAGCACTTTTCGCTGGAAGAAGTAATGAAACAAGTTCGCAGCTTCGGTTGCAGCCTTGTCGAAGTAACCGGCGGGGAGCCTCTGGCTCAACGGGAGGCGTTCGATCTAATCAAGAAACTGTGCGATGAAAACTACGAAGTCCTGATTGAAACGGGTGGATACGTTTCAACCGCCGATGTCGATAATCGGGCAAAGATTATTCTCGATATAAAGTGCCCTGCGTCCGGCGAGGCTGAACGCAACCACTGGCTGAACCTGACCACGCTCAGGGCGGACGCGGACGAAGTAAAGTTTGTAATTGCGGATCGTGGCGACTGGCAATTTGCTCAGGAAACAATCAAAGAGCACGACCTGGAAAATCGAGCCAGGGCCGTGTTGATCTCACCTGCCTGGGGGCTCGTCGATCTGAAAGAACTCGCAAACTGGATTGCCGAAAGCGGTCTGAACGTTCGCCTCCAGTTGCAGCTTCATAAATACATCTGGGGCCCGGATGTACATGGTGTGTAGCTAAAGAGCATTTTCCGTTCTTTCTTAGTCGCCGCTCATCAATTGTGGAGCGGGCAACTGTAGTCATCACCAATAGCAAATCAGAAATGTCAAAATGGTAAATGAGAAATGATATGGGCGGCACTGTTGAACTTGTAGATGAGTCGGTGACGGAATCGGATTGGTCCCTGGATCCTTCACACCTGGCGGTTTGTCTCGTCTCCGGCGGGATGGACTCGTGCGTCACGGCGGCAATTGCGCGCGAACAGAACGATGAACTCGCCTTCGTTCATGTCTCCTACGGGCAGAGGACGGAGGCCCGCGAGCATCGGGCATTTCTGGAATTGGCGGATCATTACCAGGTCACTAAACGCCTGGCAGCCTCAATCGCATATTTGGGCCGCATCGGCGGATCATCCCTGACCGACACAGCTATCGATGTCTCCGAAGCCAATCTGACAACGCTCGAGATTCCTACCAGCTATGTGCCATTTCGCAACTCGCATTTGCTGTCGATTGCCACCAGTTGGGCTGAAGTTGTCGGCGCAGATCGAATATATATTGGAGCTGTGGCAGAGGATTCTTCCGGGTATCCGGATTGCCGGCCGGCGTTCTACGAAGCGTTTCAGCAAGCGATAGATATCGGGACCAGGCCCGAGACCCGGATTGAAATCGTTACTCCTGTGATCAACTTGCGCAAATCCGAGATCGTCCGGCGCGGCATCGACCTGAACGCACCGCTGCAATTAACCTGGTCCTGTTATCAGCGGCAGGACAGGGCGTGCGGGCGTTGCGATTCATGCGCGTTGAGGTTGCGCGCGTTTAGAGAAGCGGGTGTTGTGGACCCGATACCGTACGCGTGAGCTTGACAAATTGCCGGGGAGGGCCTGCTTGACACCATGATACCAGCCGATTAACTTAAGCGCTGGCTCAGCTAGAATTGCAACGGGAGCTGGAGACTTACGCATCCTAAATTCGTGCGTACCTGTGATTACCTGAGAGAGTTTGCGGAGGATTCATAAAATGCGTTTCAAACATTTCGTTTCACTGATCATCCTGACATTCATGCTCGGCGCGAGCCTTACAGCCTCAGCCCAAAGCGCGCCGCTTCGGGGCAATGTGAAACTGGTTGGAAAAGATGGTCAGCCGGCAGCGGTAACTGGGGCAATCATCGACGTTTATCGCACCGACATCAAAGGAGACTGGCACACAAAGACTGAAAAGAACGGTGATTTTGTTTTCGCTGGTCTGCCGCTTCAGGGGACTTACCTCATCGCGGTCAGCGCGCCGGGCGCCCAGCCAAATGCCAAGAGTGGCGTCAGAGTCATCAATCAGGAAAAACCAATCGACATCCTGCTGATGCCAGGTGACGGTAAGCATCTGACCCTGGAGGAAGCCAAAACTGCCACGGCTGGTGGAGGATCTGCGGAAACCGGAGCCGGCGCCGCTGAGAAAGCGAAACGTGAAGAACTGATTGCCAAGAACAAAGAGATCGAAGAACGAAATAAAAAGATTCTTGCGTCGAACGAGATAGTCGCGGCGTCATTCAAAGCGGGCGCCGAAGCTTTGATCGCCAAGAATTACGATGAAGCTGTAAAGCAGGCCGACGCCGGCATTGTTGCCGACCCTGAGCAGGCGGCTTTATGGACCCTGAAGGCGAACGCACTCAAGGCCCGCGGAGTTGATCGCTACAATGCCGCGGTCACCGGCAAAGACGAAGCAGCGAAGACTGCGGGCATCGAAAGTGCGAAATCCGATTTTAAAGAAGCTGCCGATGCTGCGACTAAAGCGGTAACGATTGCCAAAGCTGAGCAGGCCGCTACTGATCCAACCGAGCAGGCGCGGCAAACCAGCAGAAAATATGTGGCGATTAGCGTGCGGGCGGAAGCAATGCGATTGTACGTAACCAAGGGAGATCCCTCTCAGGTCGACGCCGGCATCGCCGCTTATCAGGATTACATGACCGTCGAGACGGACCCAGTCAAAAAATCACGGGCGCAGCTTGATTTGGCGCAGATGTTGCTCGATGCGGGCGCCGGCGATAAGGCCTACGCCGAATTCCAAAAGGTTCTCGCTGAGAAACCTGATGATCCGGAAGCCAATCTTGGTGCCGGCCTTTCTTTGTTCAGCACCGGTGACAAAGCAAAGTATCAGGAGGCAGCCAATTACCTGCAGCGTTTCGTAGACAAGGCGCCCGACACTCACAAATTCAAGAATGACGCCAAGGCAATTCTGACTGAATTGAAGAATACGGAAAACGTCGTGCCGGAAAAGACCACAACCCCGGCGCGGCGCAGGCGACCTTGAACGCATTTGGCTGACGGTTTTTTGAGGCGGGTTTTGCGGCCCGCCCTTTTTGTTGAATACCGGAGTATTTTGCCGGCGGGTTTTACTTTTAGTTTTGTCAGTTAATGAAAATCGTGAGAGGCGGTGCTCTCGATTTTCATTTGCAGGGGCTCAACCCGTCTCGCTTTCACAGAAACCACATTGTCCTGATGCTGCAAAATTCCATCGATAATTAGAAACGGATAGTTAACCAGGGCGAGTCGATTTATCTCAAACAGTTGCGGCGTGACAATTATGTTCGCGATTCCGGTCTCATCTTCCAGACTCAAAAACACGAATCCTTTAGCGGTGCCCGGCCGCTGGCGGACAATCACCCAGCCCGCGACTTTGACTCGCCTTCCGTTGCGCATATTTTTCAAATCGCCGGCCCGCGTTACTTTCATCGTATCGAGCGACGCGCGCTGGTGGGCCATCGGATGCCGCCCAATTGTTATTCCTGTGCCGCGCAAGTCTGCGTTTAGTCTTTCATTCAGGGTCATAGGCACGAGTGGCGAGCCATTGCCTTCTTCAAGCTTTTCATACAATGGTCCCGCATCCCGCGCTACGCGCTCGACCTGCCACAGCGCGTCGCGGCGGTGCGCGCCAAAGCATCCGTCCAGGGTCGAATGTCCAATTTGACTTTCGTCCAAGGTCCAACGTCCAAGGTCCAACGTTGCTTTTCGCTCTGGGCTTTGAACTTTGAACTTTGGACTTTGGACTTTGGACTTCGGCGTTGCGGGCCGAACAAAATTCAACGCGCCTACGGCTGCTAATTTTCGCAACTCATCTTTTCTTAATTCCGGCACGCGACCATGCAAATCATCGAGACTGGAGAACGATCTTTCAGATCGCGCGCGAACTATTGCCCGGCCCGCTTCTTCCCGCAGACCTTTCACGCACAGCAAGCCAAGTCGCAGCACGGGGCGGGGACCACGAGTATCAGTTTTAGAACAGCCGCAGAGCGGCGCAATATTTATAGAGCCTGAATTTATAGATGGATTCAAAGCTCCGTAGGAGCGAAATTCTTTCGCCCCTAAAGGGGCTCCGAAAAAATTATCATCGCGGTCATCTATAAATATTTCGTCCCTACGGGACTGACGCACGATTTCAGATTGATCCGCAATCCTGAAATCATCATCTCGGACGTCTAAATTCTGATCTCTGATCTCTGACGTCTGACCTCTGTCTTTCTGACCACTGACCACTGACCACTGGCCACTGACTTCAATCGTGCATTCCCAATTCGAACAGGTCACATCAACCGGCTTTACTTTTAATCCGTGACGCTGCGCATCTTTAATGATTGTAAATGGTTGATAGAAACCCATCGGCTGATTATTCAGCGTCGCCGCGGTAAATGCCGCGAGGTAATGACATTTCAAATAAGCGCTGGCGTAAGCGAGTAAAGCGAAGCTGGCAGCGTGTGATTCAGGAAAACCGTAAAGGGCAAATGAAGTGATTGATTGCACGATCTCTTCCTGGGCCTGGGGCTTAATTCCATTGCGCGTCATGCCGCGTCGCAGTTTTACTTCGATCTCCTTCATCCGGGCTTCAGATCGCTTGAACCCAAACGCGCGTCGCAGTTCTTCCGCTTCACCGCCGCTAAATCCCGCGCAAATCATCGCGATCTTTAATAATTGCTCCTGAAAGAGAGGCACGCCGAGCGTGCGTCGCAGGACCGGTTCGAGCGAAGGATGGGCGTACTCGATGGGCGCGCGACCCAGCCGTCGCTGTAAATATGGATTCACCATATTCCCGACAATCGGTCCCGGTCGAATAATGGCCACCTGCACGACAATGTCGTAAAACTTTTGCGGTCGCAGACGCGGCAAACAGGACATTTGGGCGCGGCTTTCAATCTGAAACATTCCGATCGTGTCCGCTTGTTGTAAAGCCGCGTACACCGTCGGGTCATCTGACGGCAGGTGGGCCAGATCTACTTCTTCATGGTAATCGTCGCGAATGATTTGAATCGTCTCTTCAATGACCGCCATCATGCCCAGGCCCAGCAGATCGACTTTGATAATGCCGAGGTCGGCACAGTCTTCCTTGTCCCATTGCACCACCACCCGCCCGGGCATCGCGGCCGGCTCAAGCGGCACTACCGAATCGAGTTGTCCCTGGCAAATCACCATACCTCCCGAATGCTGGCCCAAATGGCGCGGCAGATCCTGCACCGCCAAATAAAGCTGGAAGAACTTCTTAATGCGCCGGTCGCGTAAATCCAATCCTGCGTCTCGGAACTGGCGTTCGGTTGTGTCTTTTGGATCTTTCCACTCCCAGGTATGAACCAGACCCGACAAGCGGCCAAGTGTTTCTTCGTCAAAGCCGAGTACTTTGCCAACCTCGCGTGCCGCTGAGCGGCCGCGATAAGTAATCACGTTTGCGGTCATGGCCGCGCCAAGTTTGCCGTATCGTTCGTAGACATATTGGATGGCGCGCTCGCGCTGATCGCCGCTCGGCAGATCGAGATCGATGTCCGGCCATTCGCCGCGCTCTTCCGAAAGAAATCGTTCGAACAGCAGTTCCATGCCGACCGGATCAACGGCGGTAATGCCGAGGCTGTAGCAAACTGCGCTGTTAGCAGCCGAACCGCGTCCCTGAATTAAAATACCGTGGCGTTTGCAGAACTCGACGATGTCCCAAACAATCAGAAAGTAACCTTCGAGTTTCAATTTCTCGATCAGTCTCAATTCATGCTCGATCTGTTTCTGCGCGCGCGCGAATGCGCCGTTGCGGCCATAACGCAAACGCGCGCCCTCGTAAGTCCGCTGCCGCAGGAATGAAGTCATGGTCTCTTCCGGCGGCGCCGGATACTTTGGGAATTCGTAACCCAGGTCTTTCAGAGTGAATTCGAGCCGCGACGACAACTCTGAGGTGTTGGCAATCGCTTCCGGCAAGTCGGCAAAAAGATCGACCATCTCTGCCGGAGATTTCAGGAAGCGTTCTGAATTTATCGAGAGCAAACGGCCGGCCGTTTCCAGGCGCACATGGTTCCTGATACAAGTGAAGACATCAGCAACTTGCCGTTGCGAACGCAGGGCATAACAAACTCCATTCGTTGCCAGCAAAGGCAAACGCAAACGCCGGGCAATCTCGATCACGGCGTGATTACGGGCTTCCTCTTCCCGTTTGAAATGGCGTTGCAATTCGGCGTAAACATTTTCTTTGCCAAAGATATCGATCAGGCACTCAGTCGTGCTCTGTCCTTCTCTGTGTCTGGGGTATTGATTATCTCTCGCCAAAGGTCCGTCTGATCCACCAGTCAAACAAACCAGGCCTTCGGCATACTGGGCCAATTCGTCGCCCGTGACGGCACACTCTCCCGCCTTCGCGTGCTTCGGCACGCGCAGTTTCATCAACGTAATCAGGCGACAGAGGTTTTGATAGCCGGTCCGATTGCGAACCAGGAGAGGAAGCGTGAATACACTCCCTTTCGAAGCTGAACGTTCTTCTCCAGAGTTCAACGTCAAAGGTCCCGAGGTATTTCGACTTTGGACTTTGGACAGTGGGCGGTGGACAGTTATTTCCGCACCGATGTGAGCTTTAATGCCAACTTTTTGCCCCGCGAGATGAAAACGCGCCGCTCCATATACACCGTCATTATCCAGCAGCGCCATCGCCGGCATGTTTAGCTCAGCGCAAGCCGCAATTAACTCTTCCGGCGTCGCGGCGCCGCGCAGAAAACTAAACGCCGATCTGGCGTGGAGCTCGACATACTCAGTCATAAATCCCTTCAACAAACCATTTTTCGCTTGATAGCTCGCGATAGATTCGACAAAGGACTTCGTTTTGGGGAAATGCTGAATCAATCACCGCCACATCCCATTCATCTCTGGCCCACATATCGGATCGCCACCAATCGCCCGACCTTCGCCATGGCCCGGCAGCGCAAACCACTTTGCCACGAAGGACATTAGAAGACTTTCCGCTCCAGGTATTGATTCGCGCCGGGCGGCCCCGGTTCATTTGGACGTCCGCGCGCCAGGCCGGACGAAAGAGTCTAAAGCCCATCACACATTGCCGATTGGCGATTTCCGATTTGCGATTTGAATTTTTCTTTCGCTTGCCGCTTACGAGGGTGAACCGTGTCATGCGAAAGGCATCCGGCCGGTGCGTATCGAGAAGTTGCGGCGAGCCAACGTTGTCTCGGCCAACCAGCTTCGCCAACCGCGCCAGAGTAATTTCAAGTCTTTCCGGCTCAGGCGCTAACGGAACAAACAGTCCCGCTTGCGACGCGCGCGGCTTTACCGGTTCGGCTCTGATCCTGACCTCCGTGATCGGTGATGTTGGCGGCTGGGCTTCAATGTCGAAGAGGAGCAATCGCAAAAGTGTCTTTGCATTTCGCATCGGCACAGGCAAAGTAATGACGCGATCATGTTCAGTCTTGTCCTCGAGTCTTAGGTTTAACCGTAATTCATTGGTCGCCAGCGCTGACTCATACAGGTTGGCGCAAAGCTGGTTGAGCAGCCGCGAAAGAATAAAAGAAAACGGCTCCAGCTCCGCGACCGGATGCTCCAATGCAAGTAATTGTTCGAAGCCGACCGGCGGGCGAACCAAATTAAGGCGACGATCAGTTCGACCCTGCGCGAGTCTTTGCAGGCGCACGCCCTCCTGACCCAATCTTTCGGCTACCCCTGTTAACGGCAACGCAGCCAAATCAGCAAACGTGCGAATCCCCCAGAGAGCAAAAGTCTCTTGAATCTCGGCGACGCGATCCGCAGCAATTCCGACGAGAGAAGGATCGAGCTTGTCTATGGTGAAACTCCCAAGCTTTGACAACTCCTCCCCAGCTCTAATAATCGTCATCCCCTTGAACAAGCGAGCAGCGTGAATTGCTACATCCGGTGTCGTGGCCACAGCTACATTTACTCTGAACTTCAAAGCAGCTGCCCGCCGAACGATTTCATTAGCCAGGTTACGTGCAGAATTGATTTCGGCTTCGCTCGTGATTGCTTGAGGGGAAACTACCGGAGAGGCAAACAATAAATCCTGGCCGGAAATATCCAGCGCGACTGTATTCAGGGCCGCCTGCTCAACCAACGGCGAAAAAGTAAACGCCAGATCGAGCAATAAACGGCCATCAACTTCCGGCGATGAAGCCGTTGACTGAGAGACACCTCGGCCATAAATGCAGGCAAACATAAACCTCCTTCCCTGCAAGGATGAATCGAAACGACTGAATTGATGTTCGAATATTATCGAATATCCTCGAACATCGCAAGCGGTAATTTGGTCAGTGTAATTGAGGGTTGAAACGCACGACTGCCTCGGACCATTCGACAGGTCGTTCCCGATTCACGCGAACAAACGCTCCCTGAATGAAGTGAGCGTGCGTTAATGGTAAGGTATCAGGCAACTGCGGCATTCGAGCTCCGACCAATGAAAGATGCCGCCTTTTTTCCTTTCCCGCATCCGTGAGGCTGCCGTTAGAATTTTCCGAAACTAACGACAAACTGCTGGGCCATACTACCTTTTCCGTGGCTAGTTCTAAAACAAGTGAAGCACATGAACGCACGCTGGCGATGGGCGTGATCACCATCAATACCGTCGGCGTATTTTCCACCGCGCGGCGAAAGCGAAACCACCATGATGAAATAATGCGGCGAGCTGTTTTCGCCGGCACGTCACCAAGATTCAGCGCGATCAAACCAAACCCTCCGCTGTGTAACAAAAGATCGACCGCCTTAAAAGCGCGCTCCAGATTATGGTTACAACGCACCCACAATAAACGATCGAAACTGATGCCCGCCTTTGTTGCGGATGAAAGATCGAAACTTTCATAACAATCAATCAAGGCACAGATCTCTTCATGCCGGGTAGCCAGGGCCAGGCTGGATAGCAATAAGCTGGTTCGTCCTGACGATGGCGCTCCATGGATTTCAGTTATTGCGCCTCGTGGAAAGCCATTGAAGAACTCGTCAATCTCGGCAATTCCAGTCGGCAGAACTCCCGGCAGATGCTTGTCGCGCCGCTCAAAAACATCGCCGAAACGACTTAGCAACGACGACACGCTCTCCGTTTTAATAACTGCACCCTTCATAGTCACTAATTATCACCAGACAGCGTAAGTAAACAACGCGGCCAATTCATCGATTCAACTCTGGCGCCATACATCGTTGCCACCGTGCATCCGTCCTCAATCCAGCGCGCGCCGGGCGAAACGCACCGTGACGAAAAACGCAGACTCATCAATGATCTGAAAAAAGTCGCGCGTCTTCTGGCAAAAAGCTGATCGGTTTTCACTGGTTATATTTCCGAATTACACCAACTACTACGCCTTGAATCTGCACCCGCTCAGGAGGTCGAATGACTATTGGTTTGTACTGCGGGTTTGCCGGCTCAAGCCGTACCTGATGGCGGCCACCGTAAAAACGCTTAACCGTGGCATCGCTCCCGTCCACTAAGGCAACGACTGTTTGGCCATTTTCAGCTGTCTGTTGCGAGTGCAAAATGATCAAATCGTTCTCGCGAATCTGCTCATCGATCATCGAGTCACCGCGCACGCGCAAGGCAAACATTCGTCCCTGGCGCAACATGTCCCGTGGAATACAAACAGTCTCATAATTCAATACAGCTTCGATCGGCACGCCCGCAGCTACCACTCCGAGCAAGGGAATTTCGTAATTTTGTTCGCCGGTTCCCGACTCTACCAATTCGATTCCCCGACTGACATTCGGAATTCGGCGGATTAGTCCTTCTCGTTCTAAAGTGGACACAACGTGATGCGCACTAGCGGAAGAGCTAAGACCGAACTCTTTTCCAATCTCAGCAATGGTCGGCGCTTCCTGATGAACATCGAAGTAATGCCTGATGTAATCCAGTACTCGTTTTTGTCTGGCGGTAATCGGCACGGACGATCTCCTCTCATAACGAAGGTGTCCGAATATTATCGAAGATCTGCGAACCGGTGTCCACCAAATTCGTCGAAACAGCTTAGTTTTTGCGAAAAACTTTGATTGACAGAGAGGCCACTCAACTGTAAAATGCCTGTTGCAACGGTGTTTGCCTCCGTTGTGCTGTGGTTCCACCCTACGTTTCGGCACCTTTCGGTCCCACCAACGCATTAAGTTCTCTTTACTGAGACCAGACAACTCGAATGTCAGCAAAACTAGGTGAAATTCTCGTTCGCGAGAATCTAATTAGCCCGCAACATCTCCGGCAGGCGCTCGACTACCAGCGCGAGCACGGCGGCCGCCTGGGCTACAATCTCGTGAAGCTCGGCCTCCTGTCCGACGACACCATCACCGCAGTCCTTTCCCGCCAGTATGGAATTCCTTCCGTAAACCTCGAACTCTTTAACATCGACGATTCCGTCATCCGCTTGATTCCCCAGGAAGTTGCCCAAAAGTACTCAGTTCTTCCTCTGTCGCGGGTCGGCGCCACCCTGACGCTGGCCATGGTGGATCCGACAAATGTCTTTGCGATGGACGACATAAAATTTATGACTGGGCTGAACATCGAGCCGGTCGTCGTCGCTGAAGCCAGCATTCAACAGGCCATCGCGAAACATTACGGATCGTCGCGGGAAATCGAGCTTGCTTCGGTTGCTACAGATGTTGCAGCCGAAGGGTTGAATGGAAACCTGTCGCACGCGGATCTGGTTTCGCTTGGCTCTCTGGACTTCGATCACGAAACGCTCGCCAGCGAAGTTGAAGTATTTGAGGACAATGAAGAGATAGACCTCTCAAGCCTCGCGCGGATGAGCGAGGACGCTCCGGTGGTCCGCCTGGTCAACGTGCTCATGGTTGACGCGCTTCGCAGGGGAGCTTCAGACATTCACATTGAACCTTATGAAAAAGAACTGCGGATTCGTTTCCGCATTGATGGCGTCCTCTATGACGTTATGCATCCCCCGCTAAAGATGCGTGATGCCCTCATCTCGCGTATCAAGATCATGTCGAAGCTGGATATTTCCGAGAAGCGCCTGCCGCAGGACGGCCGAATCAAGATAAAGGTCAAGGTTGAGAGCAGATCGCGCGAATTGGATTTCCGCGTTTCTACCTTGCCCACCTTGTTTGGTGAAAAAGTAGTTCTTCGTTTGCTCGACAAGGAAAAGCTGATGCTGGACATGACTAACCTCGGCTTTGAGCCGGAATCCCTGGTCAAGTTCCAACGGAACATCAGTAAGCCATACGGAATGGTCCTCGTAACCGGCCCGACTGGAAGCGGTAAGACGAACACCCTTTACTCGGCTCTGCAATCGCTGAATACCGTAGACACAAACATCATGACGGCCGAGGACCCCGTTGAGTTTAATTTGATGGGGATCAATCAGGTCCAGATGAAGGAGCAGATCGGTCTAAACTTCGCGGCTGCTTTGCGCTCGTTCCTGCGCCAGGATCCAAACATAATTCTGGTCGGCGAAATTCGCGATTTCGAAACCGCGGAAATTGCCATTAAGGCCGCGCTCACTGGGCACCTCGTCCTCTCAACGCTGCACACTAACGATGCGCCTTCGACGATCTCAAGGCTCATGAACATGGGAATCGAACCATTCCTGGTCGCCACCAGCGTGAACCTGATTCAGGCCCAGCGTTTGATCCGTCGCATTTGCAAAGACTGTAAGAAAGAACATCCCACACCGGTCGAGGCCCTCGTCGAGATCGGTTTCTCGCCTGATGAATCCCAGACCATCAAGACCTATAAGGGCAACGGCTGTCCAACATGCAACGAGACCGGTTACAAGGGCCGGATCGGACTCTATGAGGTAATGGAGATAACGGAAGAGATTCGCGAGTTGATTCTAATCGGCGCGTCGGCCATGGAGTTACGAAAGAAAGCCATTGACGACGGCATGATTACGCTTCGCGAATCCGGACTACAAAAAATTCGAGCTGGAGTCACAACTATCGAGGAGGTTCTCCGCGAGACTGTGGCCTGAGAGGGGTGAATGATATGTTACGTCGGATCGTTTTATCTCTAATGCTTATGATTGCGGGGTTGGCGCTATTACCTTTCGCCACTTCCCTCGCTCATAGCCTTCGCTTTCAATCTGCGCCGTCGCATCGGTTCCATCATTCGCGGGCCTGGTGGCGACGGCATCGGGCCAGAATGCGCCGGCGTCAGGCAATGTTAGCCCAGCGCGCGCGTATGCTGATGGCGGCTAACAACGGAATGGCTGAGGCGGCGGGTCCCAGAGTTTCCGATAACCACGCGACATTACCGGCCGCGCTTACCTTGCCGGCGAATTTAGTGACCGGACCGGCATCAGCGCTGCCGAACGGTTGGCAGCCCACCGCAACCCGCAAGGGCAGCGAGACTTTTCGCATCGCGGCGGCCAATGGATCTCAGGTTGCGCAAGCAACGCTGTCGGCGATTGCCATCACTTCTCCGAACGCGAATCAAGCCATCGGTCGGGAGCAAAAGCGAGCCCTTGGGAACGTTCCTTTTATTGACTTGCGCCGATCCGTAATCGACCGGATGCTAAGCGCCGGTGGTTGGGTCGTAAACGACATGGATCGTCAAATCGGCGGCCACAGGGTATTCCAGGTTGTGGCGCAAACTCCTTCAACTACCCACGGTGACACTGCCCAGACGTGGAACTTCTATTTCACTGAAATCGACGGCCGTCTTTACTCGTTAACTACACATTCGGCAGGGGAATTCAACGACAAACTGACAGGAGATGTCGAGAAGTTCCTTTCTGCTTTCCACCCGGCGACAAAATAAGCACGACTGGCGTCGGATTCAAATCGACCTCAAGGACCAATCAAGCATGGAAAGAACATCACCTATCTCGCTGTCGGAACTGCTGCACAAGCTTGCCGAACTGGGCGGATCTGATCTGCACGTTACTACCGGAACGCCGCCACTGGTTCGCGTGCATGGCGAAATCCGGCCGCTCGATAACTACCGGCCGCTTACATCGGTAGAGACTAAGCAACTCGCCTACTCGGTACTCACGGATGCGCAAAAGCATCGCTTTGAAGAGAATCTCGAGCTCGACTTCTCTTTCGGTCTGAAAGGCCTCTCGCGCTTTCGTGCGAACATCTTCAATCAGCGGGGCGCGGTAGGCGCGGTATTTCGCGCTATTCCTTACGAAATACTGTCGTTCGACCAGCTTGGCCTCCCGCCCGTGGTCAAGGACCTATGCAGCAAGCCTCGCGGCATTGTCCTGGTTACCGGACCAACCGGCTCGGGAAAATCAACCACGCTGGCGGCGATGATAGACAAGATTAACAAGGAACGACATGAGCACATCCTGACGATCGAAGATCCGATCGAGTTTCTCCACAACCATAAGAGCTGCATCGTTAACCAGCGCGAAGTAAATGCAGACACTCACGGATTTCCGCAAGCTCTCCGCACGGCCCTGCGCCAGGATCCGGATGTGGTACTGGTTGGCGAAATGCGAGATTTGGAAACAATCGAATCAGCCCTGCGCATTGCCGAGACCGGACACTTAACTTTTGCCACCCTTCACACGAATTCTGCCGTCTCGACAATCAACCGCATCATCGACGTTTTCCCGTCGGTGCAGCAGGCACAAGTGCGCGCTCAGTTGTCGCTTACGCTGGAAGGAATTCTCTGCCAGACTCTGCTTCCCAAGGCCGACGGCCGGGGCCGAATCATGGCCATGGAAGTCCTGATTCCGAACCCGGCAATTCGCAATTTGATTCGTGAAGACAAAGTTCACCAAATCTATTCGATGATGCAGACCGGGCAGGATATTCACGGAATGCAAACATTTAATCAGGCGCTCGCCTCGCTCTATCACCGGCGCGTGATTTCTTTAGAGACGGCCCTGCGGAGCAGCTCGAATGTCAGCGAGTTACGCGACCTTATTGATCGTGGCGCGGGAGTAAACCCCGGAAATGGCGCGCAAGCGTCGCCGGCGAGTTCTTACGCCCGGCCGCGACCAATCAGCTTGCGAAAGTAGTTCTGAAAGCTGATTTACTCAACCAACAGATAACAGACGAAGCCTCTTGAGAATAGAAACGGAGTTACGCTAATGCCAACCTACGCTTTCAAAGGCCGCAATCGAATGAACGAACTCGTGGTAGGCGAGCGTGTCGCCGATAATCGCGACGAGCTGCGAGAGACTCTCAGACGAGAACAGGTCACTCTCACATCGGTGAAAGAAAAAGGCCGCGAGATCGGGATTCCAAAACTTGGCGGCCGCAAGAAAGTCAAAGCCAAGGAACTGGCAATTTTCACCCGCCAATTCTCAGTCATGATCGACGCGGGGCTGCCGCTCGTCCAATGTTTGGATATCCTCGCCCAGCAACAGGACAATAAATACTTTCAACAGGTACTGGCTCAAGTGCGCCAGGATGTCGAAGAGGGTTCGACCCTGGCAGCGGCGATGACCCGTCATCCTCGAGTATTCGATCAACTCTATGCAAACATGGTCGAGGCTGGCGAGACCGGCGGTATTCTTGATCTGATTCTTCAGCGACTTTCAACCTTTATCGAAAAGATCGTCAAACTAAAGCGCGATATCGTTTCGGCAATGATCTACCCCGCCGCGGTAATCCTTCTGGCGATCGTGGCAGTCGCCGTAATCATGGTGGTGGTGATCCCCCAATTTCAGAACATTTTTCTCGGCTTGCTCGGGCCAGGCGAAGCACTACCGCTCCCCACGCGGATTGTGGTAGGAATCAGCAACTTCCTTGCGGGTTGGGGCGGTTTGTCGATTCTGGTAACTATCATCCTTAGCGTGGTCGGTATCCGCTATTACTACAAGACCTCCAGTGGTCGAAAAATAATCGATACCGTGCTCTTGAAGGTGCCGATCTTAGGGCCGATATTCAGCAAGATCGCGATTTCTCGTTTTTCTCGGACCCTTTCGACGTTGCTTTCATCAGGCGTTCCGATTCTGCAATCGCTGGACATCACGGCGCGCACCGCAGGAAACGTTGTGATCGAATCAGCAATATTAAAAATTCGAGACGGTGTTGAGCAGGGTAAGAGCTTTGTTGAGCCGTTAAAGGCCGCCGACGTCTTTCCGCACATGGTCGCCCAAATGGTGGGCATCGGCGAGCAAACCGGCGCCCTGGACGCCATGTTGGGTAAGATTGCCGACTTTTACGAACAGGAAGTCGACGCGGCGATCGCCAACTTGCTCACGCTGATTGAACCGGTATTAATCGGGTTCCTGGGCGTAACGATCGGCGGGATCGTGATTTCCATGTACCTGCCGATGTTCACTCTGATCGGAAAACTTTCTCAAGGCCATTGAGGGATCGCTCATTCTGAGACCGCATTCAGGGGGATTGGGAATTCCACCACTCGATCGTCAACCGTAAGCCTTCCTCGAGATCGACGCGAGGTTCATAACCGAGCAATTCGCGAGCGCGTGAGATGTCCGCGAGACTATGACGGACATCGCCTTTTCGTGCGTCCTGGTATTCCGCCTCGATATTGTATTGGCCCGTGAGGCTCTTCAGCCTGCTGAACAAATTATTCAGCGTGACGCGAACTCCGTTTCCAACGTTAAATACCTGACCGACGGCTTTCGCCGAGTTAGCCGCCCGCATGTTCGCATCGACAACATTCGAAATATACGTAAAGTCGCGCGATTGCTCGCCATCGCCATAAATTACCGGCCGTTGGCCCTGTATTAGAGCAGTAACAAAACGGGAGATTACGCCGGAGTACTGCGACGTCGGATCCTGACGGGGGCCGAAGACATTGAAATAACGCAGGGAGACGGTCTCGAGACCATAAACGCGGGTGAATACGCGACAGTAATACTCGCCGACAAGTTTTGCCACCGCGTACGGAGACAAAGGCTCAGGCCTCATGTCCTCGTACTTTGGCAATTCCGGCTGGTCACCATACGCAGAACTCGATGCGGCATAGATCACTCGGCGAACCTTTCGATCGCGTGCCGCCAGCAGCAACGAAAAAGTCGCATTCACGCTTGCGTCATGAGTCTCGAGTGGGTTATCGACCGAACGAGGCACCGATGGAATTGCCGCCTCATGAAAGACGATTTCTACATCTTCAAGGGCCCGTCGCGTCGCGGCAATGTCCAGCAGGCTCGCATGAATGAAATCGACATCACCCTTAATCCCCTGGAGGTTCTCGCGCCGTCCCGTGGATAAGTCATCGATTACGCGTACTCGCGCCCCGCTATCAGCCAGCGCGGCAACCAGGTGAGAACCAATAAATCCAGCACCGCCAGTCACCAGTATTACTCCTGAAGAGGCCATTTAGGAATGTAGTCTGACTGGTTCGCGCGTGCTACCTGCCGACGCCGACATATTCAAATCCCAAATCACGCAGTTCGCCCGGCTCGTAGATATTGCGGAGATCGGCAATCCTTGGGGCATTCATCAAGCCGCGTATTCGCTCCATGTTCAGCGCCCGGAACTGATTCCATTCAGTCATTAGCACAAGGACCTCAGCGCTGGTGACGGCAGCATATTCATCCGTGGCGTATTCGATATCCGGCAGGTACTTGCGCGCCTCGTCCATTGCAACCGGGTCATAAGCACAAACTTCCGCCCCTCGTCGAACCAGATCGCGAACAATGTCTATCGCCGGCGCTTCGCGCATATCGTCGGTTTCCGGTTTGAACGCAAGCCCCAACACTGCAATCCTCTTGTTCGTCAAATTGCCAGCGAGAACCTCAATTTTCGAAACCATGACGTCGCGCTGATCCCTGTTGACCTCGATTACCGCATCAACTATTCGCGTCTCGCAGGAGAATTCGCGAGCGATCGCTGACAGTGCAAGCGTATCCTTCGGAAAGCAGGACCCGCCGAACCCTGGGCCGGGATGCAGGAACTTTGAACCGATCCGACGATCCATTCCCATCGCCTTTGCCACATCGTGAACATCACACCCGATTCTGTCACAAAGGTTTGCGATCTCGTTAATGAAAGAGATCTTCGTCGCCAGAAACGCATTGGCGGCATATTTGATCAGTTCCGCGCCTTCCAGGGAAGTAATGATGAACGGCGTTTCGATCAAGTAAAGCGGCCGGTATAATTCGCGCATGATCGTAATCGCCTCGTCGTCATCTGCGCCAAGGACGATTCGATCAGGCCGCATGAAGTCGTTAATTGCCGCACCTTCACGAAGAAACTCAGGATTCGATACGACGCTGAATGGCGACTTAACCCGCTGGTGGTCGCAGATCAACTTCTTTAGTTTCTTACCGGTGCCCACCGGGACGGTCGATTTCGTGACGATCACTTTGTAGGTTTGCATGTGCTCGGCGATCGACCGCGCGGCTGTTTCTATGAATGCGAGATCGACGGAACCGTCCGCCTTCGAAGGCGTGCCCACGGCGAGAAAGATAACGAGAGCTTCTTCCGTAGGCCGTTTGATGTCGGTTGTAAATCGCAGTCTGCCGGCTTGAAGATTTTTCGCGACGAGGTGATCCAAGCCAGGCTCGTATATGGTCGTCTGGCCCTTGGACAGCCGGGCTATCTTCTCGGCATCTACATCAACGCAGGTAACAGTATCGCCGAATTCTGCAAAGGCAGCCCCGGTAACCAGACCGACATAGCCGGAGCCGATAACGGCAACTTGCATTGGGGAATTACCTAACTGAAGGGAATGCGTTCACTCAAAAGTTACGGGTCACGCGCGCAAACGTCGCGTGACCCGTTAAAGGCCGTCAGCCGCTGCCGTGCGTGGTGCTCGCGCCGGCAGTATGATCCTTTTCCAAATCTACTTAGTCGGGCTAATTACGACAACGCTGCCACCCAAATTTAAATCATTGTTATGGGTGGTTGCGATAATCGCGGCCGCCACTGCGCCGCCGGCAGCCAGCAGCAATGCTGCTAATGCGCCGCCATGCAATGCGCCGAATGAAGCAGCTCTGGTCAACCGCGTGCAACGCGTTCCCGGCGCGGCCTGACCTGCCGTGTCCTGCGATCCAGCCGCGATCGGTGTTGCCTTATCGCCGGTGCGCAGAGTCACTTTGCCGCCTTGCGAAGCCACGATTGTGTTGCCGCATTCAACGTCAACCATAAACGAAGCCGCATCGCTCGGATCTGCGACGGCGGCGCCGTCCTTTGTCGTCACAATTGCGGAAACGCCTGCAGCCGTTGATACGCGAAGCCGGCCGGCGTCAAGCGATGCCGAGATATTTGTATCGCCAAAGCTGAGCCTCGTGCTGGTGTTCGGCATTAACTCTACGCGACCGATTTTGCCCAGACTCACTACAGCGCTGCTGTTCGGCGCCGTGGCTATTACTGCGCCCGAAAAAACCGTTGCACCGGAAATAGCTGCCTGGCCGTTAACTGTGACCTGCCCGGAAGCTGACAATTCACCGCCGGCTGCTTTCTGTCCTGACGTGGCAAACGCCACCATCGTATAGACACTCAATACTGCAACCGCTACACACAATGCGATCGACTTACGGCTCCAAGTTCTGCTAATCATCGTTACCTCCCGTCGAGTGAACAAGTTTTTCAAAGCGCCGCAATTCATGAAAACGACGACGCAAAATTTTCAATCAAATCAGGGCCTTTCCAAATGCCGGCATCGCTCCCTTCTAGTAGAGCCGGATGTCAATGCCAGCCGCCCGCTCCAAGTTGTTTCAGATTAAGCCACTTTCCGCGAAAAGATAACATGCGAAAGACACTGTGTAAAGCCCTTTTTTTTGATTAGGCGTCAAGAAATTGTGTCTTCGATGTGCTAAAAACAACAGCGCCCCAAGTCTGGATCAAGGGCCGGCGCTCCGCTAATCATACCTCTTGGCGGACATAAATTGGTAGGAAAATCTGACTGCCGCCTTTTCAGAGCAGTTTTCGGGAGACCTAATGCGGAATCGTTCGTTTTGGACGCCCAGCGGTCTGTCCAACCGGCTGCCCGTTTGGAGTGCTTATGTCACCCTCGCCGGTAACCGGCCGCGACGAGCTGCGCTGCCCTTTCTGCATTAATTCGGCCTGTTCGTAAGGATCCAGCCGGGCGAAGACATAGAAAGGCTCGTTTGCCTGGATTACTCCAAGAAATCTGAACTTGTTATTCAAGACCTGATCGGGCTTAAAGCTACCGGCACGCGGCGGATTCTCGAAAAGCGTTTTCAATTCGTCCGGAGCTACGGCTTCCAATTCTGGTACGTAGTCGTTTCCAGTGCTGCGTACCAGGTGCACTGCCATGAGCCGGAGCGCCCTGATCCGATTTGAATTCCGGTGGTAATAACCAGCCGTAATCTCTCGGCGACTGATTCGATCGTCAACCACTTCCTGTTCGTTGCGAAGATAGCCGAGATAGGCACGCATAACCGGACCAAACTCAGAGTCGTCATTGGCTCTTGAGCTAACTAATCGCTGGCCATATGCGGCGCCACTTGACGCCATCCATATCAACACGACAACAACTATAAGCATCCTATCCGAGCGATTCGGGACGGGATTTCTTTCTGTTTTCATGGCAATTGCTCCCATCGCTGGAGTTCATACTAGCTCATTCGCAATACTCGGGGCCAATTGAAGTGATTTGTTGGCCGCAGATTATATTCCTCTGCAAATCGCACTGTATTGCACGGCCAGTTCAGCGGTGTTACATTTCGATTTCAATGAATGACGTCCCGGAAAGCGCTGGACAGGATCAGCGAAAGCGAATTGCGCTGGGCGTGACCGGCGGGATTGCTGCTTACAAGGCGGTCGAGATCTTGCGCGGCTTGCAGCGAGCGGACTGTGACGTCAGAGTCTGCATGACGCGGCACGCTTGTGAGTTTATTCAACCCCTTACTTTTCGAGCGATCTCGGGTTCTTACGTTATTGTCGATGATTACGCGGCGCAGAACCCTGATCCGATCGCGCACATCACCTTCTCGCAGTCGGTCGATCTTTTCCTTATTGCGCCGGCGACGGCCAATGCGATTGCGAAATTTGCCAATGGGATTGCCGATGACTTTCTTACGTCAACATATCTCGCGTCTACAGCTCCGGTTTTGATTGCGCCCGCGATGAATCCAACTATGTGGCACCACCCCGCCACTCAACGCAACGTTCAGAAACTTCGCGAGGACGGGGTGCGCTTTATTGAACCCGATGAGGGTGAGATGGCTTGTGGCACGATTGGCCCAGGCAGGCTGAGCGAACCAAACCGAATCGTTGCCAGGGCGCTCGAGATCCTGAGAAGTCAAAAAACTAACTCCGGCCAGAAAGATCTGTCCGGCGAAAATATTCTCATCACGACGGGCGCCACCCGCGAGCCACTGGACCCCGTCCGGTTTATCTCAAATCGATCGTCGGGTCGGATGGGGTTCGCGATAGGCCAGGCTGCATACAATCGCGGAGCCCGGGTGACGATCATCGCCGGCGCAACCACCGTTTCGCCGCCTTCCGGGTTGCGTGTTCTGAATGCCCTCACCGCCGCAGACATGGAGGCGCTCGCCGGGCGTGAAGCCCGAGACTCGACGATTTTCATCGCAGCTGCCGCCGTCTCAGACTATCGGCCGCAACAAATTTCGAATTCGAAAATTAAAAAATCGCTCTCGCGCCTGGAAGTTACCTTTGAGCGAACGCCTGATATCCTCGCGGAAGTCTCTCGAGCGCGACGCGATGGACAAATCATCGTAGGGTTCGCCGCGGAAACGGAAAACCTCATTCATTATGCGCGTCAAAAATTGGACGAAAAGGCCCTGGATATGGTCGTGGCCAACGATGTTTCTGGAGAAGGCGCCGGGTTTGATTCCGAAAATAATATTGTCTCGATCCTCACAAAAGGAAATTCACAAGTGATAAGCCTTCCAATGATGAGCAAGTTGGCGACCGCTGATCGAATCCTCGATGAAGTTGTAAGACTCCGACAACAGCAATTGTTCAAGACCACCAAAGCCTAGACGATAACCGCATGCCTAATTCCAGGGACGCAATCATCCAAACACTGAAAGATGCACGAGCATACGTGGAATATCTGGACGAACTCGGCGTGGAGACGGTGGACTCATTGGGAGAGACACATGCAATTTCCCACGCTGATACTTCATCTGCCGCACCACGAGCCACATCGACCGGTGTCAGTGTTTCAGTCAGCGCGCCTATCGAGCAAAATGTGGTCCGCATATCCGACGCCGAGAGATCGGTTCGAATCGCGGCGCCGCCGCAAACCAGCTTTTTCGACCAATCACTCTTGGATTTGACTGGCTTCGCGGCGCCGACTGAGACGCTCGACGAGATATGGCAGGACATTGGCGACTGCACCCGTTGCGGACTGTGCGAGGGCCGCACCCAGGTCGTCAATACTCACGGCAATCGAAATGCTCGCCTAATGTTTGTCGGCGAGGCGCCCGGCGCGGATGAAGACGCGCAAGGCAAACCCTTTGTGGGCCGCGCCGGCCAACTGCTTACCAAGATCATTGAAGCGATCGGTTTGAAACGCGAAGATGTAATCATCGGCAACGTGAATCGGTGTCGGCCGCCCGGTAACCGGCAACCGACGTTGGAAGAAGCTGCGATCTGCAGACCTTTTCTCTTCCGCGAGATCGTCGCAGTGCGGCCTGAGGTGATCGTCGTAATGGGAAACACTGCCCTGCGCAATCTCCTGGAGATTCGCGAAGGAATCACGCGCGTACGCGGACAGTTTCAGGATTTCCAGGGCATCAAAGTCATGCCCACTTTCCACCCCGCCTATTTATTGCGAGACCCTTCGAAAAAACGCGAAACGTGGGAAGACATGAAGAAGGTCAAGGCGTACCTGGATAGCCGTGAGACACAACGCTCGGGCAGCTGATTCCCGGCAGGCTTTAATCGCCAATCGAATCGCGCTAACCTCTCAACACAGATTGAAACTCGTCCAATGGCTTCCACCGCCCAAGCTGTAACTCTGCCAAAGTACGCGCAGGTCGCTGTCCCGGTGCATCTTTCGAAGACATTCACGTACCGGTTGCCCGCGTCGATGCAGCGCGATGTGCGCGTGGGTTCACGGGTCGTCGTGCCACTCGGCAGGAAACCGGTGACCGCCTACGTGGTCGCCCTACTGCCGGCATTGCGCGAAGGCACCAGCCTCATCGAGTCTGAAATCAAAGAAGTCGAGCAGTTGCTGGATCGGGATCCGCCCCTGACGCCACAGGTTCTCGAAGCCACACGCTGGGTTGCAGATTATTACCTGGCGCCATGGGGCGAAGTTATGCGCGCCGCGCTGCCCGCAGGCATAAATACAAGTGTCGAAGAAATCATTTCGCTCACCGCGGAAGGACAGACCCAGCTTTCTGCAGTTCGCAGCCAGCCAAACGTCAAGATCCGCGCCCTGAATTTGCTGGCTGCCGCCGGCGACCTGGATTTGAAAACCTTTTGTCTGCGAATGGGCGTAAGTCGGACCCCGAAGTGGTTGCGCGAGCTGGAAGCGGACGGATTGGTTGAGCGCGCTCATCGCGCTTGCTCTACAGTCACCCGCGCACGCAAACGGAAGATGGTTCGTCTCAAATCGCTCCACTTGAAGGATGGCGCAGAACACCAGTCCCTAACCAGGGCTCAACGCGCTGTCATTGAAACTCTGCGGGCGCACCGGGACGAGATGGCCGTCGGCGATTTGATCGAGAGCGCCGGCATAAGCGAATCCGCAATCCGCACCCTCTCAAAGAGGGGCATGGTGGAAATATTTGAAGAGGACGTACGCCGTGATCCCCTGGCCGACGCAAAGCTCCCCGCTCCACACGATTTTCAACTTAACCCCGCGCAAACGCTGGCCCTTGATGGAATTGAGCAGCCTCTAACGGAAGGCGGCTTTGCGGCATTCCTTTTACATGGCATCACCGGCAGCGGCAAAACCGAAGTCTACATCCGCAGTATGCGAACGGCCCTGGCACACGGGCGTGGCGCGATGATGCTCGTTCCCGAGATTGCGTTGACGCCAATACTGTCTCGGCGGTTGCGCGCAAACTTTGGCGATCAGGTGGCAATTTTCCATTCATCCTTATCCAAAGGCGAACGCTTTGACGAGTGGGCGCGGGCGCGACGAGGCGAAGCGCAAATCGTAATCGGCACACGCTCGGCCGTATTTGCTCCAGTGGAAAATCTTGGACTGGTTATCGTCGACGAAGAACATGACACGTCGTATCGACAGCAGGAGTCGCCGTTCTACAACGCTCGCGACACCGCGATTATCCGCGCGCAAAAGGAAAACGCTGTAGTCGTTTTAGGGTCGGCAACGCCGTCGCTTGAATCGTTTCATAATGCGCAAACCGGAAAATATCAATACCTGCATCTGCCGAAGCGGATCGCTAACCGGTCGCTGGCGAGCGCCGAGTTAATTGACATGCGAGAGGTGTTTGCCCGAGCTAAGAGACCGGCAACCTTCTCTGACCAGTTGCTGACCGCGATCCAGCAAACACATGCCCGCGGAGAACAGGCTATCATCCTGCTTAATCGGCGCGGATATTCGAGTTTCATTTTATGCCGCTCGTGCGGCGAATCTATTACCTGTCCGAACTGCGACGTCACACTGACTTATCATCGCAGCGATCGCACCCTGGTTTGTCACTATTGCAATCACCGGCAAATGGCGCCATCCGTATGTCCTATCTGCGAGAGCAAATATATTTACTATGTCGGCGAAGGCACTGAGCAGATCGAAGAAGAAATGCGCAAGCGCTTTCCTTCACTACGCATTGCCCGAATTGATCGGGACGCGGCCTCACGCCGCCATGCGTTCGAAAAAGCCCTGCTTGATTTCGGCAAGGGCGAACTCGACATGCTGGTTGGCACGCAGATGCTGGCGAAAGGTCATGACTTTCCAAATGTAACTTTGGTAGGAGTTGTTTCCGTCGACGCCGGACTGGCTCTTCCCGACTTTCGCGCTGCGGAGCGAACATTTCAATTGATTACCCAGGTAGCCGGCCGGGCCGGCCGCGGTGAGCGTGGCGGACTCGTGCTGATCCAAACTTATCATCCGGGCCATTATGCTCTGCGTCTGGCCGCCACCCAGGACTATCTGGCGTTCTACAACGAAGAGATTCGTCATCGCCGCAATCATGGCTATCCGCCGTTCGTCGCGCTCGCGTCGATGCTAGTCCATCACAAAGAATTGCAACGAGCACAGTCAATCGCGCTCAGTCTGAGAAAAGCTCTGAATAAAGCTAACGCGAATCGGGCATGTCGCGTCCTGGGGCCGGCGCCGGCGCCACTCGCACGCTTGCGTGGAGAACATCGACTACAGTTTCTAATCAAATCACGCAGCCGGAGGAGCGTGCGACAATTGATTGATACAGTCCTGAACGCTGGTGAACTCAGCGACACTGATTTGCGGTCAGTAAATGTGGAGATCGATCCCGTAAGCATGATGTGAGCGTGCGCGTTTAGTCTCAAGCGCCAGTTCTCGTCGGACGGAAAAGCTTGACAGGCCGGAAGCATACGCATAGACTCGGCCTCGTTTTCTCACTTGCAACAGTTGTGAGCACGGGTATCGTTCGTGTCGAGCTGTCACCAGACGGCCCAAGTCTTCAATCGACACTCATTCGTTTACTGGCTGCCTGAAAGACCTCTTGGTCCCTCTCATGACGCTCTCAAAAGTCAGAAAATAGTTTCTGAGGTACCGCCAACTCAGGTCGCTTGAAGGATCTTGACGGCGAGTTACCTCATCTTGCGGGGCGGACCATCGGAACCGATTGGAGCGATCGAAGTTCCCACATGGCGATGTAGATGCTGAAGGACTACGCTCGCCAGCGGTACGACCCTGCGAAAACGCCCGCAGCTTGGGGTTGAGACACCGGCGTTGGCCGGGTTTGAGGCGGCGATCAGTCGCAAGGCTTTTCGCGTCCGCTAAATAGCAATCTTTAGTTCACAAAGGAGAAGAAATTATGAGCAGGTACGTTTCACTTCCTAACAGCAATCGCACATTGCTGCCCAACTCACGTCCGGCTGGACCGGTCGATATCCGGGAACGAGCCAGCTTGACGGTTCACGTTCGCGCTCAATCGGATTTTGCCCGGCTGGAGAAAATAGTGCGAGACCAAAGCACCCGGCCGCTGTCCAGGAGAACTTATCTGAGCCGCGAAGAATTCGCCTCGCAATTTGCCGCCAGCGCCGCGGACCTGGATCTGATTGAAGAGCTCGCGTACAAACACGATCTCATGGTGGTCCATCGCAACGCCGCCGAACGCTCAATCGTACTCAGCGGAAAATTGGGTGACCTCTTGAACACTTTTCCCGCCGATGTTCGGCTTTATCATCACGCCAGCGGCACCTATCGCGGGCGACAGGGTCCGATTCAAATTCCCCGGCACCTCGAAGGAATCGTCACCGGAGTCTACGGCTTCGATACGCGTCGAAAACACCGTTCCCCGCATCGCCGCAAAATCAACGCTGCCGGTCCCGGAGGTCAGAACGGCGTCGCGGCCACTGAGTTCGCCAGGCGATACAACTTTCCGGCGACGTTCAACGGCCAGACGCTCGATGGTTCCGGCCAGACAATCGCGATCGTCGAGTTAGGCGGCGGTTTTCGTAGCGGCGATCTTTCGGTCTTCTTCCAGGAGCTCGGCTTGAACGCCCCACAGGTGGTTTCCGTTTCGGTGGATCATGCCGGCAATCATCCCACCACGGCCGATTCTGACGATGGCGAAGTCATGCTGGACATCGAAGTGGCCGGGGCCGTCGCGCCCGGAGCCAAATACGCGATCTATTTCGCGCCGAATAATGGTGACAAGGGTTTCATCGACGCCATCAGTGCTGCGATTCACGACACCCAGCGCAACCCAGGCGTGATTTCGATCAGCTGGGGTTCGGCTGAAGATCCGAACGACCAACAGGGCATGCAGGCATTTCATCACTTGTTCGTTACGGCCGCCGCCATGGGCATAACGATCTGTGTCGCTTCCGGCGATCATGGAACCGCCGACGACAGCGCCGACCGTTGGGACGGAAACATTCACGTCGACCATCCGGCGGTCGATGATTTGGTGCTGGCCTGCGGCGGCACTCAGATCGAACAGGGTAAAGACGTCGTCTGGAACGATGCAACGCCATTCGACACCAGCGTTCAAGGCGGCGGCGGCTGGGCCAGCGGTGGAGGTGTCAGCGAAAGGTTCGCCGTCCCTGTCTATCAGTCCGGCGCCAAGATTCCGGCGTCGATCGCCACCGGCAAGAAAGGCCGCGGCGTTCCGGACATCGCGATGAGCGCCACAAATTATTTCACACGCGTTGACAGTTTCGAGGGCGCTTCGGGAGGAACCAGTGCCGTCGCGCCGCTAATGGCTGCCTTGGTTGCGCTGCTTAACCAGGCCAAGCAGAAGAACGTCGGCTTTCTCAACCCGTTCCTCTATGCCAATGCCAAGAAGGTTATGCGGGATATCACGAAAGGCACCAACGCGATCAAGAACACAGTAAAGGGCTACAAAGCAAAAGCGGGATGGGACGCGTGCACGGGATTAGGCACGCCCGATGGCACTGCGATCCTGAACAACCTCTAATCAGCCGCAGCCTCACTCAGATTGGGCGGGTGCCGGTGGCATTCGCCCAATTGCGCTCTCGCCAATACTTTCTGAAAGGCGAAGCTACTTTCTGAAGTAAAGCGAAGCTGAATCCGTAAATGCGCTTGAGACTAGCTGACGGGGCGTTTCTTAGGCGGCCACGTAATCCCATCAGGTGCGCGAATGGTCTCGCCTGAGCTAAACTGCGCACATGAAATTGTCAGAGCTGGCCGAGCGCACAAGCGCGCAACTTGAGTCCGGCAAAGCCGAAACAGAAATCGTTGGAGCAGCCGGTCTGGACGACGCTGCCGCTGGTCAAGTGACGTTTCTCGCAAACCCACGTTACACGCCGCGAGTTAAGACGACGAGGGCGTCGGCGATTTACCTCAGTGAAGACGCTGACGCCGGCCGAAATGACATTGCCGTGCTGCGCGCGAAGAATCCTTATCTCGCCTATACGCGCGCTCTCGTTCTCTTCAATCCTGAACCAAAGGTCGAGCCACATATCCATCCTTCAGCCGTAATTGATCCGTCGGCGCGCATTGGCGCCGAGGTATTTATCGGCGCCTGCGTGGTGATTGGTCGCAATGTGGAAATCGGGCCACGCGTTCGCATTCAGGCTAATGCAACGATTTACGACAAGGTGAGTATCGGAGCAGATTCAGTGATTCACTCGGGAGTTGCGATTCGCGAGAATTCAGTCTTAGGCGAGCGCGTGATCGTGCACAACAACGCGGTGGTGGGTTGCGATGGCTTTGGATACGCAAGGGACGAAGAGCGCCACTGGCTGAAAATTCCGCAAACGGGCCGGGTGGTGATTGAAGACGATGTCGAAATCGGCGCCGGAACAACGATCGACCGTGCTTCGCTGGGAGAATCGCGGATCGCGCGCGGCACGAAGATCGACAACCTGGTGCAGGTCGGTCATTCTTGCACCGTCGGTGAAGATACTTTGCTCTGCGCGCAAGTTGGACTTGCCGGAAGCTCTCACATCGGCAGTCGCGTGATCCTGGCCGGCCAGGCCGGTGTTGCCGGCCACAACACCATCGGCGACGACGTCGTCTTGACCGCCAAGAGTGCTACCAGTCACGATGTCCCTGCCGGTAAAGTGATTTCCGGAATACCGGCCTTCGATAATAAAGATTGGCTAAGGTCGATTGCCGCCTTTAGACGGCTGGGGGAAATGCATCGCAAGCTGCGCGAATTGGAAAATCGTCTAAATGAAATTGAAGAAAGATCGCAGTGAAAGGCCGCATCCGTCTCATGAAGATGCGCGGACGATTTTCCTTTTTTGGATTACGTGGTCGGCTTATGTACTGCTGGCGGTTTTTCTGGCGATTACCCTGTTGACTGATTGGCCCAGGTTTCTTCACACCACCAGATCTCTCGGCCCTTAGGTAACGGCGCCTCCATCGACAATCACAACTTCGCCGTTCATAAAGCTGTTTCTGTCGCTGACCATGAAAGCGGCGTATTCCGCAAGCTCTTCGGGCCTACCCAAACGGCCTTGCGACGCCCAGAAATCGTGCATCTGCAAGAGATGCTGTGGCAACGCCTGCGCCAGATCCGTATCGAAGATGCCTGCGGCAATCGCGTTAACACTGACACCAAAGTTACCAGCTTCGCGCGCCAGACATTTCGTGAATCCGATCATGGCGGCCTTCGAGGTTGCGTAATGCACGGCGGTCGGCAACGCCCGGATTGCGCCAATCGAAGTGATGTTGAGAATGCTTCCCTTCCTCTGGCGAATCATCTGTTTGTAGATCGGCTTGGTCACGGCAAACAGACTGTCCACATTTGTATGAATCACTTCATCCCACGCGCGGTCCGTTGTGGTTGCGAAATTGTCGCCGCGATTGATGGCCGCGTTGTTGACTAAAATGTCGAGGCCGCCCCAATCCTGCACCAATTCTCTGGTCAGGTGTTTCATGCCAAAGCGATCGGTAACCGAAACTTTGAATGAGCGCGCACGGTGTCCGATCGCCTGGATCACACGCATCATTTCTTCGGCCAGGTCATCGCGCGAATTGTAGCTAAAGGCGACATCGGCGCCTTCGCGAGCGAACACCTGGCACAATGCGGCGCCAATGCCTCGCGTACCGCCGGTGATGAATGATCGTTTTCCTTCGAGCAAAAGGGACACGTTAGAAGATCTTTCCAGACAGTAATCGGAAGGACTTTGTCTTTTCGAATTTGATCCTGATTTCCAAGAGCTTGTTAACTCGGATTAAATATCGAACTTCGCGTGAGAGTCAAGAAAGCAAGCAGAGGGCAGTTGGGATCGAGTTACAGTGAAAAGTGTATTCTAAGCGACTTGCTTGGCGACAATCGTTTCATCCGTAGCGCCGGCATTTGCGGGTATCAACGCGGCGATTTCTTCAACGATGTGCTGCGTAGCGTTCGGAATAATCAGGCTAACTGTTGCCGCGCGCATGGCCGCGTAATGGGCTGAATCCTCGATCATTCTTCGCACGGTCGGGACTACGTCTGAGGCGTGGCGGAGCAGAACGCCGGCGCCGCGCTTCACGATCAGATTTACGGTTCCTGCCTCTTGCGGCATCGGTTCGGTGGTCCCGTCGGCGATAATCGGAAGGCGACAACTGAGAGCCTCGAAAGTCGTCAGCCCACCGAGCTTGGAAATCATCACGTTTGCCGCGCGCATTAATTCTTCTACCTGCTCGGAGTAGCCAATGACCTTGATGGGAAATTTCGCGCCGGCGGCCAGAAGCTCCGCTTCCGACTTCAGCTCTTCGTTCCTGCCGGCGAGAAAGATCGCCTGCATGTCCAACTCGCCGCGCACCAATTCGCGGAAGATGCGCGGAATGTTGCCGCCGCCCTCCCAGCCGGCATTTACGAAGACGGTAAATTTTTCCGGATCCAGTCCAAGTTCGCGGCGGGCCGCTCGCGCTGCTTGTTCGTCGGGAAAATCGAACTTGGGATGTACTGGCATTCCGGAAACTTTGATTCGCGCCGGCGCAATTCCGTAATCAATCAACTGCTGCCGCGCTTCTTCGGTGGCGCAAAGGTATAAATGCACGTCGTTGCAGGCCCAGCCCTTCCAGAATCCGTAGGTCGGATCAGTTACGACGGTGACCAGCGGAATGCGGTCGAGGAGTCCGAGTTCTTTCAGCACCCGAGCAAAGATGTGTTGTGTCAAAGGGTGGACGCTGACGACAACGTGCGGACACCAGCGCTCAAAAAGGGCACGCACATATCCGATGCAGCGGGCATGAAAGAATTCGCGCGTCTCCGGACGAAAACGATTGACGGCCCAGTAGAGGTACTTCATCCAATGCTGTTTGTTGCGCAGAACCCAGTTGTACAGATTAACGAGCTTTGCGCTGATGTGATGGGATTCTTCAACTGCACGTACGACACGAATCGCGTAAGACTGGCCTTTGAGGAAATTCTGCACGCCAGCGACAATTGCCGCGGCCGCCGACCGATGGCCACCGCCTGTATCGGAGGAAATGATTAGAATCTTAGGCTTGTTGGTATTTATCACTGACGGAACTCTGCCTTAGACGTTAATCGCGACGCCATCGCCTTTTGGCTGTTCCAGCTTTTCAAGTTCCCGCCGCGCCTTCTTCATCTCGCGTTCCAATTTCTTGATTTGAATCAGGTGCTTTGGATTGAAGGGTAACGACGGATAGTAACAATTCGATTCATGCGTGCAGAAGCAACCGTCGGCGGCCTGCTTGCGGCGAGCTTTCATCGCGGGCGAAAGCCATAATCCCTGAAAATCCCAGTCGTGATCGCGGAGGTTGCCGATTGGCGCGAGATTCTCGCACGACGACAGCGTACCTTCATCGTAAATTACCGCGCCAGCGGTTCCGGCGTAACAAGTCAGTTGAGCCTGCTGCGTCTCCTGGGTTCTGGCGATTAGACCGTGCATGTAAATATCGATTGCGGCCTTGAAGAACCCAACATTGCCACCGTAATTATTCTTGATTGCCGCGTGCCGCGAATCGTCGTCGATCATCTGGGCGAGTTTCGCATACCGCGCATGATCGATGTCGAGTTCGATTGGATCCGCTGAAGGCGGCCGAATGTAGTTGAAATTAACTTTGTCAGGCTTCAGGTCGTATTTCAGAAAGTCGTACCAGTCGAAGATCGTGTCCTGGTTCGAGTGCATGAAGCAGGTGCACGTTTGCACGTCGAGCCGTCCATACTGACTCTTCATCGACTGCAGTTGACGCGCGGTATCGATTGCAATCTCCCATGAACCCGGCTTTTGCCGAATTTTGTCATGCTGATCCTTCAGTCCGTCGATACCCAGAGCAACCGTGACATTCAGGTTCGGGCACTCCTCGAGAATCCGCGTAACGTCCGGCAGGATCCGCTTCTGAATCTGCCCGTTCGACATCAGATAAACCGATTCGAGATTGTTGTGCCGATAAAAGCCGTTAACGATTTCGGGCAGGTCTTTGCGGGTGAACGGCTCGCCGCCCGCCAGAATTAGAACGCCGAGATTTCCACCGAGCGTCTTAGCGATCCGCTCAATCTCGTGCGTCTTCATCTGCAGTTTCTTACGCGGGCGATCGTCGAGCTCGTCGGTAAAGAAACAGTGGGTGCAACGCATGTCACAGACCGAGGTGACAAGTATGTTTAGCAAAATCGGCGCGAAGGGTTGGCCGGTCGCAAGTTTTGCGTAACGCTTTAATAATTCTCTGGTTGTGAAATCCATTAATGCCTACAACTCCTCAGGGAGAGAACTTCCCTCTATTTGATACGGTATTAGATGAGCGATGTCAATGCAGAGTTTTTTGAAATTGGGATTAACTTCGTGGACTGATCTGCGATTGCTCAAGAACTGCCAACTCTACGCCCCGGCACGTTCCCCCCGGACATTGATGCCCAGTGCGCGCATCCGCCGGTAAAGATGGCTGCGATCGACGCCCATCAGTTCAGCCGCCCGCGAGACATTGCCGTCGGCCTCGGCCAGTTTCCGTTCAATGAATTCGCGATGATAAGCGTCAGTAGCATCTTTGAATGAAGGAAAGCGATAGGACGAAGCCGGTGGCGCCTCTTCGCCGAAGGGTGGCAAATCACCTGGCTTTACTTTCGAGGTCGCATGCATGATCACGACTCGCTCGACAGTGTTTTTTAGCTCACGCACATTACCCGGCCAGGAATAATTTTGCAGTGCTTCAATCGCTTTTGGATCGAAACCCTTGGGCTGCTTTCCGTAAGCCGCCGAGAAATGTTGATTGAAATGATCCACAAGCAGAGGGACGTCCTCTGCCCGCTCCCGGAGCGGCGGAATCTCGAAAGGGATTACATTGAGCCGAAAGAAGAGATCGCTCCGAAACGTTCCCCGATCGATCTCTTCTTCCAACTTCTTGTTGGTCGCCGCAATCACGCGCACATCGACAGTAACCGGTGTGTTGCTCCCGACAGGCTCGAATCTTTGCTCTTCAAGCGCGCGCAGAACTTTCGCTTGCACGCCGGCGCTCATGTCCGAAACCTCGTCCAGAAAAAGTGTCGCGCCATCCGCCAATTCGAACTTTCCCTTCTTTGCAGCAGTGGCGCCGGTAAAAGCGCCTTTCACATGGCCAAAGAGTTCAGATTCGATTAGTTCCTGGGGTATCGCCGCAGAATTCACTTCGATGAAGGGCGCGGCGGCGCGACGGGACTGCGCGTGCAGCGAACGTGCGACCAGTTCCTTCCCCGTGCCTGACTCGCCGTAAATCAAAACTCGGCCTTCAGTGGGCGCAACCACAGCGATTTGCTTTCGCAGCGCGCGCATCACCACCGAGTCGCCCACCATTACGTATTGCTGTTGCAGTTCATGAGCAAGCTCTTCGTTTGCCCGTTCAAGCTGGCGCTGTCGCAACGCATTGCGCACTGAGAGCACCGTCCGCTCGAGCGAAAGAGGTTTTTCGATGAAGTCGAAGGCGCCCAGTTTCGTGGCGCGCACGGCCGTCTCGATGTTGCCGTGACCCGAAATGATCACCACCGCTGCATCGCAACCCAATGCCCGCAACTGGCGAAGCGTTTCCAGCCCATCAATATTGGGCAACCAAACATCGAGCAGGACGCAACCATAAGCACGCCGCTCTACGGCTTTGAGACACTCTTCGCCCGAAGCGACTGCGTCTGCGGTAAAGCCCTCATCGCGCAACACGGCACTTAAGGTGTCGCGAATGCCGCGCTCGTCGTCAACAATGAGAATTGACTCAGACATCAGGAAAAGGCGTCAGTGGTCAGTCGTCAGTTGTCAGTTGCACTTCTGAAGACGTGACGCGTAAGGTTGCCGGGCGAACAACGAACAGCTGACCACTGGCCACTGACCATCATTGATCACTGCCAGAAACCGGAATCTCAATCACAAACTTAGCTCCACGCGTTTGATTCAATTCCGCGCGAATTTGGCCTCCGTGCTCCACAACTATACGATCTACGATTGCCAGTCCCAGCCCGGTTCCGCGGCCTCGCGTCGAAAAGTTTGGTTGAAACAGACGCTTGGAGTCCTCTTTGCGAATGCCTTCGCCGGTATCGACGATAGTCGCAATTAGCGCTTCGCGAGCGGCGTCATATTCAGTGGTGATCGTCACGAGCCGTTCGCCGGCTGAATTCGCCAGCGCCTCCAGAGAGTTATCGATCAGGTTTACAAATACACGCTTAAATTGTTCCGTATCGATCATTGTCGCCGGCAGAGATGCCGCCAGGTCGAGCTTGAGGTCGGTCCCATTCAATCGATCTTCGTACAACAAAGCCGTCTGGCGGACGACTTCATTCACGTCAGCAGATTCCATGCGAGGATGAGGCAGGCGGGCAAATCTCGAGAACTCGTCCACCATGGCTTTCAGCCCGGCGACTTCTCTAGTGATTGACGTTGTGCATTCCTCGACCACCCGCGCCAGCTCTTCACGCTTCGCTTCGCCCAAACCGAGGGGTTCGTCGTTCTTCCGATCCTTCCCACTCTCAAGATTTCCAATTGCCGGCGCCGATTCGCCTCCATTCGAAGAGCCGTTCATTTGCAAGCCAAAGCTGCGCGCGATCCGTTCCGCGGAAAGTTGAATCGGAGTCAAAGGGTTTTTGATCTCATGCGCCATGCGTCGGGCCACCTCGCTCCAGGCAGCCGCCCGCTGTGCGGCCAATAGTTCCGAAAGATCTTCGATCACTAAAACCACGCCGCGCGATCCCGCGGGAGATTCGCGCAGCGCGGTAGCGCTAATCGCCACCGGAATTCGCGTCGTATCGGATCCCGGCCCCCGCGTCAAACGCGTCTGTTCCGAGGCTCGTCCGATTCGTTTCGCCCGACGAATGAGTCGATCAAGAACCACGCTATCTTCAGGCCGCAGAATAGCTGCCAGGTGGGCTCCTCTGTTTGGCGGTTCGCGCAACTTCAATATTGAGGACGCGGCGGCATTAATAGTCGTTACGCGGTCGGATTCATCCAAAGAGATTACCCCGGTAGATAAACTCTCGAGCACGGTCTCGATATAGTTGCGCCGCTCTTCAAGTGCCAAATTCTTTTCCTTGAGCGCTTGGGCGCCTGATTCAATGCGCTGGCGATTCTCGCCCAGCTGAGCAGTCATTTGATTGAACGAGTCGGCGAGCAAAGCCAGTTCATCATCGGAAAGTGTTTCAACCCGATGGGCAAGGTTGCCGCGGGCGACTTCTTTAGAGGCTTCAACTAATGATCTGATGGGAGCTGCAAATCCGCGGGCAAGGTAAATCGCCACCCAGGTCGACGCGAACAATAACAACAAGGTCATCAACCCGAGGGTGGACAATCCGAGCATGCGCACCTTGCGCTGCCGCTTTACGAGATGCTGATACTCGCTCTGCGAGCCGGCGATAGTGTCATTGACGTCCGTATCGCTCAATCTGGGCGGCACCAACAACAAGTGCCAGGGACCTGTAAGAGGCACCGCCGTCAGATCAAAACCTTTTCCGTCGGCGAGCGTTTCGTTATTTTGCAATGGGCTTTGCCGGCCGCGCTCCAGGAGCGAGTTCAACTCCGCCTGATGCTTTTCCGAGATTTCGATTTCGCTGTGGGCCGCGACTTCGCCGTTTTCTGACACTATTTCGATTGCCGAAAGCTGTTGCGTCGCGGACAATTGGTCAAGGCTCGCTTGCCATTCCGACTGCGGCTCTTGCTTGATCACGGTGGCCAGCAATAGCGCCGTTTCGCGCAGCTTCTGATTCTGGGCCGTCAGCGTCTCCCTTTGTTGCTCGCGCACGCGCTCGACAACATTCTCCGGCAGGCGCCCCATCCATTTTTCAATCGAGCGATTGAGGAACAAATAAGAGAAGGCGGCCATCGCAGCGATCGGCAGCAGACTCAACGCAATGAAATAGGCAAGCAGTCGTGTCTGAATCCTGGCGCCGCTTTGACGGTCTCGTCTTTCGCGGCGAAGGCGCAGCAAACTACGAAGCAAAATGAAACTGAAGACGACAAACGCGGCAAAGTTTAACGACGACAGCGCATACAACAGCAGAGTGTCCGAGCCCGTCTCAGAAGGCACCACGGCCGACAGATTGAAAAGTTGTTGAGCGACGATGATTGCCAGGAGAAGTACGACTACGCCAGCCAAAATCCAGGGAATGGCGGGCCGGCGCCTAATGCGATCGAGAGACTTGCTTTGGTCGATTTTTGGGGGTATCTGGTCCATTATTGCTGCGAAAGTTTATCATACGCGCCGTTGTGGCAAACGTCATATGCGGGTTATGATTGCCGCCGCGCGCGGCGCTCGCCACTGCCCGCTAAGGAGAATTATGAAAAGAACGTTCAGGATAACTCTCATAATCGCATCGTTCACGCTCGGCGCGGCGGGCGTGCACGCGCAAGCGCATGTGCCATCCGTGAAGCCGGACGCGGCGTCTGATCCGAAAGCCCAGGCGCTCAAATTATATCTGGCGATTCAAAAGCAAGACTGGCGTTCGATGTACTTCCTTACGTTGTTTTCTGAGACCGTGAGAAAGCAGATGCCTGATGACGCCGATGCATTTGCCACCGGCGTACGAACGGGAATCAACGGCCAGCCGGACGGGCAAAAAACGCTTGACGACCTGTTGAATAACCTCTCTGAGATTGAGGTTGCCGAGCCTGTAGTAAGTGGCAATAAGGCAGATGTTCCTACCTCCGCCAAATTCACGCTCAATGGAAGAGTAGTAACTTTCAAGGGCACCGCCCACATGATCAAAGATCGAGAAATCTGGAAGTGGGACCTCACCTTCAGCGATGACACCAAAGCGGCAACCGAGCAAGCGTTGCTGGCCTTAATCGGCAAACCTCAATGATTTTTCCTGAATCAGGCAAGCAAGGGCGGTCCAACCGGCGTGACTAGACCAGACCGATGGAATCGCGCTCATTCTTTCTCGACGACTCAGGTCATTTGCGTAGCGGCTGGCGGCTCGGATTTTATGTCGTCGCCTTTCTCGTCTGCGTGAGACTTCTCCAGACCGTCGTTTTTCTCGCCGGCCCTGCAATATCGAGAAGATCAGCCGCTGAGCTGTTGAGCGGCGCCGGAGGTTTTGTTATCGGTGCTGCGATTTTGTTTGCTTCAGCCACTCTTGTCGGCTGGGCCTGCGGCGCGATCTTCGAGGAACTTCCCTTTCGGGCGATCGGCTGGTCGTTCCATTCGGGCTGGCTCCGCAATTTTGCCGTCGGAACTGCAATCGGCGCAGCTTCTCTTCTTCTCGCCGGCATCTTCGCAGCTGTGACCCGCGGTTTGAGCTTCGGCATAGATCCAATGGCGGCAACTTCGATTGAGAAGACGTTGACGATTTCCGCCATGGTATTCGTACTCGCCGCAGCAGCCGAGGAAGTTGTGTTTCGCGGCTATCCTTTACAAACGCTCACGCGCGCGAAACTTGCCTGGCTCGGCGTATTGCTTACGGCGGTGCCTTTCGCGGCGGTGCACTTGAACAATCCCAATTCAGCGAGAGGATTCACGTTTGTTAATACTGTTCTTGCGGGTATTTGGTTGGCCATCGCTTATCTCCGCACGGGCAGCCTATGGTTTCCACTCGGCATACATTGGGCCTGGAACTGGATGCAGGCCGCCATACTCGGGGTGCCCGTGAGCGGAATTAATCGGCTGACGCCCGCGCCATTGCTCCACGCTGCCAACCAGGGGCCCGACTGGCTTACCGGGGGCGCGTATGGACTTGAGGGCGGATTGGCATGCACCGTCGCTTTGCTCGTTTCAATGCTGGTCGTGTGGCGGACGAAACTAATCGTCGCGGCGGACGTAACACCTCGAGCACTTCATTGCCACCGGCGAATTAGTCCTTCATAGTCAAAGAGCTTTGGGATTTCGGTTAACACTTTCCCTGAATTTCCCGTCTTAGCGATGTCAAAGCAGCGCGGAGTTGGTATCGGATATGGCGATTCGCGCCTGGCGCTGCACCTAAGCGCGACCGAATCCTCTGCGGAAGTCTTACAAAACCCAATGTACGAAGCTGAAGCCACCGCCGACATGCTTCTGATCAGCAAACCGCTAAACGCGACGTCCGCAAACGAGCAGACAGTCGAAGCGATGCTGGTCAGTGCGGTGCTCGCCGGCGAGCGCGAAGTCTTTGCGCGGCTCTACGAGATGTACGCGCCGATGGTCCACGGAATACTCCTGGCTCGAGTCCCGCGCGACGAAGTCGACGATTTGATCCAGGATATCTTTCTGCACGCACTCCGAAAGCTGCACACCCTGCGCAACGCGCAGGCGTTCGGCGCCTGGATCGCTATGATTGCGCGCAACCGCGCGATGGATTTCTACCGGAATTCCCGAGCGACTGTTGAAGTGACCGATCAGATTGCGGTGGCCAGGACCCCCAACAAAACGGCGAAAGAAATTTTGGATCTGATTCGAAAATTGCCCGAGGCCTATCGCGAAACGCTGGTGCTTAGATTTGTCGAAGGAATGACTGGTCCCGAAATCGCGGAGCGAACCGGGCTAACGCCGGCCTCGGTCAGAGTGAATCTGCATCGGGGAATGAAAATGTTGCGGGAGAGACTTGGCGCCGCATCGTGACGAAATGAATCGCGTCCGCAAAGAAGGTGCGATGGAGACGAACCTTATGAACTATGACTATCTTTGGGATCGTTCTGGTGAAGCCGATCCGGAAGTCCAGCAACTCGAAGAGATTCTCGGCACGCTCCGTTATCAGCCGCGGCCGCTGAAAATTCCGGCTGATATCCGGCCAGGCCGGCGGCACACCTTCTCTCCCGCTTTAGCAATTGCGGCGGCAATTGCTTTGACAGCCATCGCCTTCGGACTCTGGGCCAGTTTCAGTCGGCGCCATACCAATCAACCACTCCAGGCCAAACAAGAGGTGCAGGCGCCGCTATTGCAGAATACCTCCGGCGAATCAGACAGGAAATACTCAGGCACGCCGCGCGAGTCGCCGACCCAAATGACGAGTCGCAATTCAGATTCTGAAGATCATTCGCAACATCGCCCTCAGCCGCGAAACACGCCGACGAATCTTGTCGTTCGTAATCGAAAACTGAAACCAGTGGCCCCGAGCCAGCCCGAACTGACCGCAAAGGAACAAGCGCAAAAGGACCAGCTAATGCTCGCGCTCCGGATGGTCAGCGCCAAGCTAAGCATCGTGCAGCGCAAGGCGCAAAGCGCGCCAGCGTTAAACCTAATTCGCAATCAACACCCAATAGGATAAAAAACATGAACGGAGAAGTTATGAAAACACTCTTCCAAACCATATTGAAAGTCGCATCCCTCGTGGTGCTGCTAGTGGCCGGCGCCGCGGTAAGCGTAAATGCACAAAGCGGCAGGCTTCAGATGGATCAACTGGATCCTCTGGCCAACAAAGCCACGGAGACGGTCGACGTCAAACTGGATGAACGCATGATGCAAACGACGGCCAGGTTCTTCGCAAGCTCGGACCCCGGAGATGAGGAGATCAAAGCCTTGATTAAGGGAGTGAAGGGCATCTACGTCAAGAGTTTCACGTTCGAAAAAGAAGGCGAATACTCGCAAGTCGAAGTTGAATCCATTCTGTCGCAGCTTCGCGGCAGCGCCTGGAACAAAGTCATTGGCGTAACCAGCAAGAAGGAGGGCGAGAACGTCGAGGTTTATCTCTTGACTGCCGGCGATCAAATTGGCGGACTCGTAATACTCAGCGCCGAGCCGAAGGAACTGACCGTCGTAAATATCGTCGGTCCGATCAACCTCGAAAAGCTCGCGCAACTTGAAGGGCAGTTTGGCGTGCCCTATTTCAATCTGCCGCCGGCGAAACCGAAGACGAAGCAAGACCAATGAAACGACGGTTAGCCATTACTACCCTGGCCGGCGCGATCCTCGTTCTGGGGTCGCCTTTTCCGAGGGCGCGCGCGACTGACGACTTCTGTGCCGTCGTCAGAGCTATCGAGCAGTTTTATCACGTCAAGCACCAGAATTTACCTCTGTTAGCGCGGGCGACAATCACCACAACGAGGACTGCCGCGAAGATCAGAGGCGGCGAGGCGAAACGCATAGCGCAAGCCGGCAGCGCGCGGGTGGTCTTTTTTGAAGATCAGGAATTTGATTCGCGAGGACGCATCGCCACTTTCAAGGCAGCGCCAAACGCCTGGCGCAACAAAGCGGCGGCGAAGCGGTACCTGTAAGTCATGTCAGAGATTACGGCAATGGCCTGGCAAGAATTATTGGCAGTCTGACGGCGCGCTACAGCCTGGGCTTTGCCATCAGCGAGGATGAAAAAGACGACGGCCGGCTGGACCAGCTCGATGTGCGCGTGAAGGCCGTCGATGCAAAAGGAAAAACGCGCAGGCTGCTCGTTAGCTCGCGCAAAGGTTATTTCTTCCCAAAACTGGACGCCGCGGAACCGGCGACATCCCGAAACCAATAGCTGTGATGGAAGAGTTTTAGTGCCCGCGACTGGGAGCCAGATTCGCAATTGCGAGCACATGAACGAGCGAGCCCGGAGAATCTCCCGTGTCTTATCGAATGGGACGTTTCAGCGTTTAAAGTTGACTAAATCATCAGCGCTCGTTGATCGGCACGTAGGCGACGTTACGAGGCCCGATGTACGCAGCTCGCGGGCGAATTAGTTTGTTGTCCGCGTACTGTTCCAGAACATGAGCGGTCCAGCCGCTTATGCGACTGATAGCAAAAATCGGAGTGTAGAGATCCAGCGGAATCCCCATCATGTAATAGGTAGAAGCCGAGTATGCATCAACATTTGGCAACAGACCCTTTTCGCGCTTCATTACTTCTTCTACTTTTGCGGTCATGTCATACCACCTGGTGTCGCCTTTGCGCTGACCCATCTCTTTTGACAACTTGCGCAAGTGTGTAGCGCGCGGATCTTCCGTGCGATAGACCGCGTGACCGAAGCCCATAATCTTTTTCTTTTTCGCCAGCCTGTCTTTGATATAGGCCTCGACATTGTCGACGCTGCCAATCTCCAGGAGCATCTTCATTACCGCGGTGTTGGCGCCGCCGTGAAGCGGGCCGGATAGCGCGCCCAAAGCGGCAGTCACGCAGCTATACATATCAGCCAGTGTCCCCGCGACGACACGCGCCGTAAACGTCGAGGCGTTCAATTCATGATCCGCCTGAAGAATAAGTGCGACATCGAGCACGTGCGCGTCATACTCGTCCGGCATCTCGCCCTTGAGCATGTAGAGAAAGTTCGTCGCAATGTTCAGCCTCGGATCAGGTTTGACTGGATCGAGATCATTTCGCGCTCGCTCCATCGCCGCTATGATCGTGGGAAAGCGGGCGGTCAAGCGCGTCGCTACGGCAATGCTTGAATCTCGTGAAAGGTCGCGGGACTGCTCGTCAAACATCGCCAAGGCTGAAATCACTGTCCTTAGCGCGTCCATTGGTTCGACGGTTGGTGGCACCCGCGCATACATTCCTTTGATCAATTCAAGGCATTGCCACGGAAGCTCGTACGACGCGGCAAGATTCTTCCGCAACTCGTCCAACTCGGCGCGCCTGGGCAAGCGCCCGTTCCACAAGAGAAAGACGACTTCTTCGAAGGTGGACTTGTTTGCCAGGTCGTGAATATTCACGCCCTGGTAGATCAGCTCGCCCTTTTCGCCGTTAACGTCGCCTACCGAAGAAGAGGCAGCCACGACTCCGCGCAGCCCGGTCGAAACCGCGCTCGCAGTCGCGCCCTCTTTAGCTTTGTCCATTGTCGCGTCCTTTAAGTTTTTGGATGAGTTGAAGATAGCAAAGAGGTCTAGCCGTGACAAGCAACGACTAATGGGAACACAGTTTCATTTTCGAGCGGTATGCAACATCACAGTCTGTTCGCAGCGGGCAGACAAAACTTCCGCGGCCGAAGCGTTTCGCGCCGCGACCTCAATAAAGCCTGCGCTTCCCACATAACAGAAAATTTCGCCTTTCTCGTTTGCTGTGTCGGCAAAGAATTCCCGGAAGGAGCTGATTTCCCGATCGTTAATCATCAGCGTGGCGCTGCCGCTCAAATGTTCAGGCGTTAGATTCGTAACGCAGTTGCCGAATCGATCAACGTGAATAATCCTCGCTTCAATAACTCCTTTGTCAACGGTTACTGGTTTGATCGATTCGAGCTGAATAAGGTCACCCAGGGGCACGCCCAACTCCTCCGTCGGAACGCCCTGAGACAAAGCGGCGGCAACCGGAGCGAAAATATCACGGCCATGAAACGTTGCGCTGACAGGCTGGCGAAAGAATTTATCGTTGGTGAGATGAAAAGCGTGGTAAGCCTGCTCTCGCTGGCACACCCAACTCAAGATGCCATTGTCGGGACCAACGAAAAATTGATTGGCACAACTGATCAGGATGGGGCGGCGTGAAGAACCTACGCCGGGATCGACTACGGCAACATGAATCGTGCCCGCGGGAAACGATTCATAAGAAGCCAGGAGATTAAACGCGGCCGCGCGAATATTTTGAGCCGGAATTTCGTGAGTGATATCGACGATACAGGCGCCGGCGTTAATGGAAAGGATTACGCCTTTCATTGCGCCGACGAAATAATCCTGGGTGCCGAAGTCGGTTAGAAGGGTTATTATGGATTGCCGATTTCCGATTCCCAATTTGCGATTGCTCCTGCCGATTAGGCGCCCAGTGATCGCGAACGTTATGAGACTGAACAATTGGCAATCGGCAATCAGAAATCGGCAATGTTATTGAACCGTCGCATCGCCCGCGGTGCGGATGCGCAGCTGCTGGCCCTGGTAGAGTTGAATGTCCTTACCGCGAGAGGTTAATACACCTGCAGTACCAACACCGGCGCCGATGGTTGCTCCGATCGCCGCCCCGCCTCCGCCTCCGACAATCAAACCGATGATGGCCCCAACTCCCGCCGCCGTGCCGACTTTTTTCACATCGCTCTTCGTTGAGCTTTCACCCTGCACGCCGCCTTCCGGGTCGACTTTTTTGACGCCTTGGCTGCTACTCATCGAGATGACCTCGATCACTTGCGCGCTCAGGTTCGACGCGCGGCCGTCCGGCATCTGAATGCGATCGAACGAAAGCTGCAATAACGCCGTGCCCTTTGCTTTGCCCGGCCGCTTCACGTCACTTACATGGCCGTCAAGCGTCGCGCTCTCGTATTCTTTTGGCTCCATCACACGCGCCTGGAAACGATCGCCGCGCTGTGAAGCGTCCGTCGAAAGGTTTGTCATTAACTCGACGCGCATAACGGTGTCGCGAGGGATTGAAAGCACCCCTGCCGGTCCCTGCGTGTTCGGGACGTTTCCCGTTGAATTGGGATTGCCGGCGTTGGGATCGACGGGGTTATTGACTACCGGAGTGTCCGGCTGCGCGCCGCGGCGGCTTAGATCCGCCGGCACAGTCGAGTCAAAGTCACGATGATCGTAGGCAGCGTTGTAACCGGCTTCGAACCCCTGTTGATAACCGTCGCGAAAATCATCGAGACTTCCGTATTGCGAACTGTAACCGCGATCCGCGTGTTGATAATCAGCTTTGGTGCGAAAATCACGGGATGCTGAAGTGGCCGTATCGTTGAGTCCGGCGGCGTAGCCGTCCGAATATCCAGTCCGATAACCACGAGCTAAAGCGGTCGCCTGTTGATCCTGGGCTCGGGCGGGCGTCTGGATCAGTGGAAGCGCGACGAGCGAAAACGCCAGAAAGAGCATTACGAGGGATTTGAAATGTTTCATCTTTCAACCTTTCCTGCCGATCAAAGATCGGGAATGCGTTCGAAAGGGAGAGCCAAGGTCTGAAGCCATCCATGCCGCTTCAGCTTTGCAGCTTAAATGCTAACACTGAGTGCAAGTGCCAACAACCAAAATCAGCGCTTGACGCTCATGTTTGGCCCGCCCTAGACTCGACTTCAGATGCTTTTGGTCAGTGGTCAGTTGTCGGTCGTCCGTGGTTAGTTGCCGTCCCGGGTGCGAGGTTTTCGGTTATCATGGATTCTGAACAACTGGCTAAAACAACTAACTACTGACTATTAACAACTGAATATCCATGCGCAAAGTTTATCTCGATCACAGCGCCACCACGCCCGTCGATAAACGGATCGTCCAGGCGATGCTTCCTTATCTAACCGGTAAGTTCGGCAACGCCTCGAGCGTGCATGGCTTTGGCCAGGAGGCGAGGGCTGCCGTGGACTCAGCCCGGAGACAAGTGGCCGCGCTGATTGGCGCCCGCGCAAACGAGATAGTTTTTACCTCAGGTGGAACGGAAGCAAACAATCTGGCGATCGCCGGATTATGTGAAGCGGCAAAGTCGCAGGGGCGTCACATTATCACTTCAGTGATCGAGCACCCTTCGGTGCGGGGTAGTATCGAGGCACTTGAAAGGAATGGCTGGCAGGTAACCCGGCTTCCAGTTTTTGAGAAAGGCATCGTCGCAGTTGAGGACCTGCGCTCGGCGATGCGGCCGGACACGGTGCTTGTCAGCATCATGGCCGCCAATAACGAGATTGGAACCATTCAGCCGATCGCGGAACTCGGGGCTCTGGTCCGCGCAGAACGAGAGCGCGGGCATCGTAATCTCTGGTTTCACACAGACGCGGTACAAGCGGTGGGACGCGTTCCGATCGATGTTGAAACGCTCAATTGCGATCTCCTTTCTCTATCGGGCCACAAGATTTACGCGCCGAAAGGAATTGGCGCTTTATACATTCGCCGCGGCGTGAGGTTGAAGCCGCAGCAGGTCGGTGGACACCAGGAACGTGAGCGGCGGGCGGGCACCGAATCCGTTCCCAACATAGTTGCCTTCGGCCTCGCGGCAGAACTGGCCGCTCGGGAGATGAATGACCGCAACACGGTGATACGTCATCTGCGAGATCGATTTGAAAGAGAAGTCACCGAACGCATCGACAATATAGTATTCAACGGCGACCGGGATCAGCGTCTTCCTCATCTTTCAAATATTTCGTTTCGATTCATCGAAGGCGAGGGCCTGTTGATTCATCTGGATATGCAGGGCGTTGCGGTCTCAACCGGCTCAGCGTGTTCATCGGGTACGCTCGAGCCTTCGCCGGTTATTCGCGCACTGGGCCGGAATGAAGAATTAGCGCGCGGCGCCATTCGATTTAGTTTCGGTAAAGACAACAGCGATAAAGATGTTGATTATGCGATTGCTGCTCTGGCTGGTGCCGTAAAAGCGTTGAGAATGATGTCGCCGCTGCATCAGGATAACTTCGTCACGACTTAATCTTGTCATACTCAGATACGTTTCGCGATCACCTTGCGCACCCGCGCAACGCGGGTGAACTCGCCGGCGCAAACGCCACTGCCGAAGAATCGAACCCGGTTTGCGGTGATCGACTACGTTTGAGTTTGCATATTCGCAATAAACGGATCGAGGCAGCGCGTTTTCTCGCCTACGGCTGTCCGCCGACGCTCGCCTGCGGGTCCGCGTTGGCAGAAATTATTCAGGGAATGCAGGTTGAAGACGCGATGAAGTTATCGCGCAGACAGATTGTCGAGGCGGTTGGTGGTCTTCCGGCACGGAAACAACACGCGGCGGCCCTGGCCATCGAGGTGTTGCGGGCGGCTATTGCCAATAGATTTGAGAGCAACTAGTCCGCGCAGCGGAGGAATGACGGTTCATCCTATTGGACACGCAAACGCGAAGGTAATGAAAAGTGGCGGCGTTGTCTGAGAAGATATAACTCCTGGTGGAGCGAAGCGAATGTTTTACTGAAATCCACCCTGGTCACATCCTTAGTGGGTTCTAACGATTAGGCGTTCTCGAACGAGGCGTGGGCGAAGCGGCTGGCTTTTTGTGGTACTCGGGTCCGCAGTATTTCTTTGGCTCCTGGCCGATGATGAAAGTCTTTGTGCGGATCACGGGGCAACTATCGACCGCGATCAGTCCGGTGGTCGGATCGATATCCAGAGTAATAGTGCCTTGCAGCTTGCCCGTCGAGTCACCGTCATAAATGTCACGCAAAGGCTTCGGCGTCGGCTTTGTTCGCGGCGGCTCGGGCGTCACGTCCGGCAAAATCGCCGGTTCGACAGTCAAGCTCTTGTCCTGCTGGTCGCCGTCAGTTTCTTCGGCTGGCGGTTCGCTGGTCTCTTCGGCAATGTCTCCGCTGCCGTTTGCGGAGGTGCCATTAATAAAAAACTCAGGCCGCTTGTTCGGATCTTCGGCCTTGGCTAGCTGTCCCGTGGCCGGATCTATTTCGCTCTGTTGAATTCCTTCGGGCATTTGCCAATCACCGGTCCACTCAGGGTGGTTAGTCAGCGCGACATTCATGAAGTCCGCCCAGATTGGCAACGCCGAAGCCGCGCCAGTCAAACCGAGCTGCGATCCATCGTCGAATCCAACCCACACGACACAAACCAGGTTGGGCGTATAACCGGCGAACCAACCATCGCGGGACGTTCCGGTTTTTCCGGCCACATTGAATTTGAAACCGCGGGCCCGGATCGGAGCCGCGGTGCCGCGATTGACGACGTCTTTCATAAACGAAGTCAGAACGTAAGCAACTTCCGGCCGCACCACCTCATTTTTTTGCGGCGTGGGTTGGGCGATGGTCACGCCCTTTCCGGTGGTGATACGATCGATGGCAATCGGCGTCGTGCGGGTTCCATTGGCCGCGAATGCGGTGTAAGCAGATGCAATTTGCAACGGCGTTGCTTCCGCCGTTCCCAGCGCCATCGCCGGATAGGCATGCGGCACGCGAGGCAATCCTGCTTTGGCTGCCAGATTCATCACCCGGCCGATGGTCACTTCCATGGCCACATCTACCGTAACGACGTTAAGGCTATGGACCATCGCGTCACGCAACGTGACCGGCTGCATTGAATACTTGTCGCCCATATTGCCGGGCGAGTATTCCTGATTGTCGTAAGTGAAGGTCTTGGGTTCGTCCTTGAAGACACTCGCGGGAGTAATCACGCGCGGCACCGGATCATAAGCCGTATTCAGCGCGGTCGCGTAGACAAAGGGCTTAAATGCGGAGCCCGGCTGACGCAACGCCTCTGTTCGATTAAGTTGGCTCTGCGCATAATCACGGCCGCCAACCATCGCGACAATCTCTCCGGTATGTGGATTCATGGCAATCAGCGCGGCTTGCAATGTCCCGGGCGGAAAACGCTTCGCCTCGAGCTTGTCGAGCGCCGCGAGCTGTTTGGTCACCGCGGCATAAGCCGCCCGCTGCAAGTCCATGTCGACACTCGTGTAGATGCGAAGATGATCGCTTCCCTCGCCTGAAATCAAATCGCCGAGCTGATTCTGAACATAGTCAGCAAAGTAAGGAGCGTCTGAAAGATCGATCCTTCCTTTGGTCGGCGCCGGTTTCAAATCCGAAGCTTCTGCCTGTTTCGCCTCGCCGTCGCTGAGGGCCCCAGCCTCGACCATCGATTCAAGGACCTGATTGCGCCGCGCGCGCGCCGTTTCCAGATCGTGGTACGGATTGTAACGATTGGGGCTGCGAATCAGTCCCGCGAGAAAAGCGGATTCAGGCAGCGTCAGGTTCGTGACGTCCTTATTGAAGTAGGCGCTGGACGCTTCGCCCAGGCCGTTGATTGAAAATCCGGACTGTTGTCCTAAGTAAACCTGGTTACAATAAAGGGCAAATATCTCTTCTTTTGAGAGTCGGGTCTCCAGAATAATCGACATGTAAGCTTCCGCCAGTTTGCGTTTCAGCGTCCGCTCTGGAGAGAGCCAAAGATTCTTGACCAGTTGCTGGGTGATGCTGGACCCGCCCTGATGCGCGAGCGGCGAGTTCGGATCCGTGTCATAGCGACGAAGGAAAGCCCGGACGATGCCCCGGATGTTAACACCATGATGCTCAAAGAAGGACCGATCCTCAGTCACCGTAATCGCCTTAATTAGATCGGGCGGCAGGTCATTAAAGCCGACTACTCTTCGCTTCGCACGCTCGCGTCCGGTGACCGAACTGATCAATTCAGGTTCCAGTTGCGCCTTATCCAAATGTGCGCCGCTATTTCTGTCGGCCAACAGAACAATCGATTTTCCGCCGCGTGCAAATTGAATTCGCAGCGGTTGGAATGTGCGGGCATTATCAAGAATCGCATCCTGGCTGGGATCGATCTGAAGCGTACTGCCGTCGAAGGAATAACGACCGCGGGAACTTTCAGCTTGCTGGCTCCGCTCAACATAACCCGCGCGTTTTAAGTAGGCGATCACATCATCCTGAGAAGTATTTTCCCCGGCGCGAATTTGTTTTGGCGCTGCGTAAATGCCTGCCGAGCGGGTGAAGACTTCCCCTTTGAGCAGGTTATCAATGCGGGCGGAGAAAATTACCCAGTAGTAGCCCAGGCCACCAATCGCGATTGCGGCCAGGAAAACGAGCGGGATGGCAACGTACGGTCGAAGGAAGAAGGCGAGTAAGCGACGGAAGAACCACTGCTTTGGCTCATCAAATGTGACTACGCGCGGCTGGCGCATCCGGCCGCGAACAACTGGCGGAATGTAATTATCTGGTGGGCGCCGTATAACCATGAAAACCACGCCGATTAGTAAACCGAGCATTTCAACTCAGTATCTTTGTTGCTGGCCCAATGCTAAACGGTTGGCGACACCCCTGTCTATAGATTATTGACGCATGGTCGCGCTCGGGCTGATTTAGCAGCGCTTCCGGCAACTTCAGCTCGTTTTTCAATCAGTTTCGCGGACGATTAACAAAAAGGGCTCTTCGCCTTTCAGCAAAGAGCCCCTGCGCATTGGTCGGGACGACTGGATTCGAACCAGCGACCTCACGCACCCCAAACCGGCAACGTAACAGCGCGCCTGTTACGTTGTGATGACTTTAACTAACATTTACGCGGATCGCAGCCCATTTTCATTTGCGCGTATACTCACCTGAAACAGCCTGTTTCAGTTCAAGACCGACACAGTTTTCCCCACAGTCAGGTGTCAGCAATACCTTCATCAAGCTCCACCGATCTTCGTCCAATCTGGCTCCCCACAGTGGACACTCTTCGCAACCTTCTTCCAGCCGCAACGTCAGAAGTGCGCGAAGTGCGCACGGTGTTCCAGACGATGCGTGACGTCGTGTTGTAGAAAATCAACGATTCGACCTTAGGGGTACGAAAGCGCCCTTGGGGTTTTGCATTTTGTGACATCGAGTCACACAAGTTTAACATTCATTTCAACTTGCCGCCGTTACAGAGCACTTCGACTTTGCACCAATTAACATGCTTTGACATCGATTTTCATCGAGTCACGTGACTATAGCGTGACAAAAATTCTCCCAAGTCTCGTATCAAATTCGTTTGCCATGTTGCGATTGGTACTACTTAATCATTTCTGCCCTTCAGTTCGGCTCTGTCAGACATCGATTAGATCAAGCGTAAACTTCTAGAGTCTTGAACGGTGCGACTTTTGGGAATTGTTTCACGCGATATTCCTCCCAAACGCAAGCTGACTCCTCACTATTTCGTGGCACTCAATCCTTTTCTTCTCTGAGCTTGTTAAGGAGCCTATGATGACGATGCCAATTCTGCGAATAGGCACTGTCATAGTGATCAGGTAGGTTTCGAATTACCGCTTTGATATTACTTTGCAAGGAATTAACGACATCATTCGCTACGGGCGACTTGTTTGCGGCTTGGCTAAATCCAAGCATAGAAAGACTGACCATCGTAGAACTTCGAGCATTGGAGACCATGCATTCGATGGCCTCGCTTCTCTCGGGCTTTCCCAACGCATCCTCTTGCGGGAAGAACAAAGTCCCAAGTTTGTAACTCGTCAAGGCGAAATCCTTATCTCTGAGCCGTGTGACGAGTACCCTTTCAGGTTTCTCTTTTTGATTCTCGTCTTCGGATTCGTCTTCGTCGCTCTTCCGCCGCTTTAGAAGGTCAATGGCTTTGTCGATGGTGAGTTCGGAGCCATACAAAATACTGAGCAGAATGCGGCGTTCGTCGTCATCCATCTTAGGGTCAAGCTCCCACTCAGTGCGGAAATACTTGGCGGTACCAGTCGCCCGAGCTATGGAAATCATAAGGTGTCTGGGCGTCGATCGGGTGTCTCCTACTTTTAACGGCGAGATGTAAATCTCCTTCCTGACTTTATCACCCAACAACTTGAAGATTGAGGTAAGACCTTTCTCTTCGCTGCCCATTAAGAAGGGAGCCTTCTTCTGACCCACTCCGAGCACTCGGCCAACGAAATCGCGCAGATCCCCGGCGCTGATGTTTCCTTTAAGACGAATTCCAACATTGCTAGACCATCCCATCGAATTGACATAAACCACCGGTTTGATTTTTCCTTCAAAGTTCAAGCCGTCAGGATTCAGCGTAACATCGAAATCCTGCGGCTCAATTACAAATGGTACTTGCAGGTGCCAATAATTGTCTTCCGTAGGGGACATTGCCAGATAATTTTTCCAAAAGTGATTGCGTTTGAATTCTCGCTTCGTAATTGGTCGGACTATGAGACTGTCGGTTTTCAATCCTTTCCCAGATTGGTATTGCTTATCGTATCCCGTCGAATTTACAAGAAACCTGAACGGTTCTTTAATCAGCTCCGGAACAGCCACTGGATTTATTGCGGTATGGACATCAAACCCGACTATATGCACTTCCTGAAAAACATAAGCCATCACTTTCACTCCTCGCTGTTCCAGTGTTCCATTTGGGTTCTCTTCCAGTTGACCTAGTCTTGACTTCAGCGCTGCTCCGATTTAATCTGCTCCGGTCGAAAGACCAGTGTACGCACTGCAAAATGTCTTTAGGGAACCCGAGGCGGCCTATTCAAAACTGGCCGCCTTGTGCGGAACCTAAAATCCTATCCCCGAATGCCAGGCTCGCGAGAGCCTGGCATTTGGTTTATCAATCAAGAACCAAGGGAGGGGTTGCACCCGATTCTCCAATTTTCACGATCAACTGCAACACCTCATCGCTTGCCCATCTCTTGGTGGCGGAGTCAGCGGGTGTTAAGTCTGCGCCCGGCTGCAACCTTGCCCGAATCCTATTGCGTTCGCGGATCGTAAACTTTGCTTTCTTTGCTGCTCGGAATAGATCAAACAAGCGATCTCTCTGGGCTAACTGTTGAAGTTTCTCAACTACCTGGGGCTGACTCGTGTCTTTTGTTACCTTGAACCACCCGGCAAGGGTTGTAAGGTCGGCTTCTTTAACACCCAGGGACCCTATGTACTCCTGTCCATTCTTAAGCCGCACAACAGTTTGAGGAAGATAACTTGTGGATGCTCTGGCAAAAACCTTTCTGAAGAGTCGAACGAGTAGCGATGGATTGTATATAGAACTCCGCCGGAGTAACTTCTGGATTATGGCTTGTTCGTCATCGTCAAAGTTGATTCGTGACCTCGCTTCTTTTCTCTGCCGTCTCATTCGCCGCACATGTTCTATGACACCCACAACAAAGCCAACGACAGTTCCCGACCCAGCAAGCCAGATCAGCTTAGTAATGCTAATTCCACTGCTCACATCCAAATAGTGTAGCCACGAAGCGTAGGCCAGAAACATCGACCCCAGAGCCACAAACATAAAAGATATTATGACGCTGTAAATCAGCCTATCGCCGAGCGCGGTTTCCACGCTCCACGAGACCCCAAATAGGCGTACTACTAGCCAGAAAAAGAGACCAGGCACGATGAGGCTGGCTAGACCGAGTGGTACTCCAGCCACATTATCGCTACCTAAGAAATTAAGCTTGATTGGTTTTTCCACAGCGACCAGAGATCGGCCCTGCTCCTTGACCAATTTCCACTGATAATGAATTGCGAACAGTAGAGTGTAATCGCCAACGATAATGTCGGGTCCCGTCTTCAAATAGAGCGTGACGTGATAAATATTGGGCGACGGTCCGGGCCCAAGTTTGATTGGCTGCACGACGTTCTGGTCCTTTGCAGCACATGGCTTCTCGTCTACCTTTACAAACGCAGGAGAGGCCACCTGCAAGGTCACATCCGATAGCTCATGCTTACCCTCATTTGAGAGCCAAGCCTCGACTGGAACGCAGTCATTCTCACGTATCGCCTGCCTCTCAAGCGAAACCACGAGTACCGGCGTTGGCGGTGCAGCGTTCTGGGGCGAAGCCGTTTGCGCCGAGCCTTGCAAGCCAGCTAATAAAAATGTAATGAGGAGAAGGGACTTACACATGACGGCAGCAGTAACTGCTGGGAAGCTATTCAAGCGAGGGCGATGCTATTCCGGCTGCGGAAAGTTGTCAACGTTCTAAGTTTCCAACGGTCTCGTTTGGGAGAATAACGGTAGATGTTGCCGGACCAATTTCTACCAACTCTTGGCCCATTCAAAAATCTTCTTGACCTCTTCGTGATCGACCTCCTCATCGGCTGGCTTGGTATGAACATAATTCAAGGACCAACCCAACGCCCGCGAATAAGCTTTGTTCATAGCCATTCTCTCAGGCCATCCTGATGGTTTCTCTTTCGCGTCGCTTCGCTTCACAAAGGACTTCCATTCTTCTTCCCGTTGCTCATCGCCTAGATCAGGTTGGTTATCGAATGACGTGAGTAAGCTCGTGACGTGCGTTAGATTCATAAAGCTCGTCCGTAAGCTCTCGGCATTGTCCTTCTTTAGATAGCACTCCACAATCGCGTAGCTCTGTCCTTCGACATATATACCGATCGGGCCGGCAACACCCCACTTCTTCTGCCTGTCGACAGGAAATAGAATCATCGGATACGCGAGCACATACAGATAGACAATTTGGCTTAGTAGAAGATCAACCGTCGCTAGGTAATAGTAAAAGCTATCGAGGGACACTCCAGTTTGTCCGCCACTCATGCTGGCAAGTGACTCGCCCATCCTTGGACTATGGTTGTAACTGCAAAGTGTTTTGTAAGCGTTTCGAAGCGTTTCGCTCAGGCGTTGCAAGCGGTCGAGCGGGATAACATTTCTGGCTGGAAGCTTCTTGAGGATCTCTTCAAGCTGATTCTTAAATCCAGGCTTTTCGCGTCGCCCATCAAGCCACTCATAATATTTACCATATCCTTCGTTCTCGCAGCGGGTGAACCAATAAAGGTGAAGGACTGCCAACTCAAGAAACGGCCTCAACAGCGTGATGGCAGCGATCGGGTTCTTATCCAACGCCGCCAAGATACTTGAGCGTAGATATACGAGTGATTCATAGTAACAGTAATTGCGATTGATGAGTTGGCCGTATTCTAACTTGCCGACATCTTTGGCTTTTATCGTTAGAGGGAATACGTCCTGAAATTCGCAAAGTGCGCGAAATCCAGATTTCAACGATCTTATGAAGTCATTTTCATCCTCGCTTTCAAGCATTTCTAACGTTAACGGCTTTAGCATATCGGGTGCGAGGTCCAATATCTGCAAAAGTGATCGATCGGGTGGTATGTCACCCACAAAATATTCTCCACTCGCAGAAAATCCTCGAGAGTTGCCAAGCCAGTTGAACAATCCTGCAAAATCTTTCATTTCGAAAACACGAAATATTCAATTAAATTGACGAAGTGAACGTACCCCCGAAGATTCACTTTGGCGACCCCATCATCATCATCTCAACTTAGGCCGGAAACGAGAGCGTCGTGCCGACGACGAACGTCTCAAACGCTTCAAGAACTAAAGTTCCATCTGAATTATTTTTCTCACGACATCTCACCAAATCCCCGACAGAAAACTGCGACCGTGAGCCAGAAGTTTGAGGAAGCAGCGATTTACCAGCGGCTAGCTACCGTCAAGGCGCAAGTCAGACCGCTCTGTCACCTTGGCCGCTTACCACAACTTGGACAGGGAGCGTTTGCGTTAGAGCCGGACACATACAAATCGCCGCACTTAACATCCGAGCAAGCGAGTATCAAGACGGGAAATGTCCGAGGAAATTCGTGTCGGTTGAACAAGTCTCGCAGGTTGATATTGATGGCCTCTCGGACGGCGGACGCTTGTTCTCTGTACGGATTATCTGGCGGTTCACGGAACCACTTCCCGCTTGTACCGCCAGCCATATGTTCAGGCTTTCCCAATATAGCTCCCGTTGAAATTAAAATTGTGCCGTATGGGTCGCTATCTGCAACAAAGATTCCTTTACTCTCGTCGGTGTAGTCATCCATTGCCCTACCGCTACGTGATGAGGCCACCATCCAAGGATGATGAACACCTGCGTCGATGGGTTCAGTAACGACGAACTTCGCCAAAGCCACCCGGGCAAAGCCCATTTTACAAAGCTCCAGAGCCTGCCCTCTTCCATTGTACTTGTCTCCGGTCGCCTTCAGATCTCCTGCTGCATTAAAGTAAGCCGATTTAACCTCCGTGGCTGCGATGTAAGACAAGCTGGGAGGCCACTTTGCCTTCCCCTCTGCAATCATTGTTTGGATAGTCCAACTTATTACTTGCGTCGGATGAGCTGTAGGAGGAAAAAGCGCTTTGAACTTCTCGAGATATGCTTGGTACTCATTAGTTGACGACGTTTCGAGGCAGGCACCAAAGACGTCGACATCGCCTAAGAATTTCTTAGATGGACGGTCGAAGCCTTTCAATAAGCGATCGTGAGGGATGCGAAGACCAAGCCATACATAAGGCAATTCCCATTTCAATGAGGCGCGAACCAATGATCCAAAGGGCTTAGACGATCAGCAAAGAATCGCCTGATAGTAAGCGGTTCACGGTTTTGTTCTTGACCAAAGATGTAGTCTGCTAACTTTACATCTTCCATGCATCTTGGATTTAAGCATCGGAAAACTTTGAGAGGCAAGTAAATGAACGCAGAGTAATAGATGGTCCTTTGAGACGACTTAAAGCACAGAAGGTGAACGTGAAGTAATTCATGTCGTCAATAACCGCGATCAGGGCACACGCACGAAGTCGGGGAGAAATCGACAGGTGCCCATGACTTCAAGAGCCCGGTCTTACTGGAACGACAACTGGCGGCAGAAGGAAGTAGTGAGTTTGTCTTCTGCAATCCGGACACGGGACTTCCCTACACCGACATCAAACGAGCCTTCACCACGGCGCGGCGTAAAGCAGGAATTGCGGATTTCCACTTTCACGATTTGCGCCACACGACGGCCACGAGGCTCGGAGATGCCGGAGTTGACGCGATTAAGCTGGCGGCGATTATGGGCTGGTCAGACGTTCGCATGGCGATGCGATACACCCATCCTCGTACGCTTGGATTGAGGGATGCGATGGAGAATCTTGCGGGTCCTAAAAAAGTCCCCGCAGTTTTCCCCACAAACAACCAGCGGCGACCGTTACCGATCGCCGCAGGTGGTTGATGAATTGGTCGGGACGACTGGATTCGAACCAGCGACCTCACGCACCCCAAGCGTGCGCGCTACCAGGCTGCGCCACGTCCCGTCATATTCACTATTTCAGTATCTGCGGAAACCTTCTTTTGTCAAATACGATTAGCCTGATTTTCGAACTGAAGACTTAGCGCCCGGGGAGGCGTGTTGTGCCAGAGCCGGGATCATTTACGACGTAACCGTCTTAACTCAACGTCGCCACTGTCCAGGACGTCCAGAATCTCCCGCAGTTGCCCGGCGATCTCTCGCAACGCGGCGCGCTCCCGCTGGCCTAATCCGTTTTGGTTTTCCACATTTGGTTGTTCTTCGGGTGACTTCATCCGCGCGTCCCTGAGTGAAGGAGGCGGTGTCAGCGAACGACCGCTACGCGGCAAACTCGAAACTCGGGGTGTTATCTCAGCGTCGCGAGCGGGCTTTTCACGATTCGGACTGCGCAATTCACCGGCTAGTTTCTTCTTCGCTCCGGCAATCGTGTATTGCTCCTCGTAGAGCAATTCCTTAATCCGCAGGGCCATTTCCACGTCGCGACGCCGGTATGTCCGCTGACCGGCGCGGTTTTTTTGCGGGGCGAGCATGGGAAACTCAGTTTCCCAATACCGCAGGACGTGCGCCTGGACGCCGGCGATCTCGCAGACTTCGCCAATCTTAAAAAACAACTTCTCTGGAATTGCGGTTGTCGCTGGGCTCAATGCTTTACGTCGACCGTAGTAGAGAGAGATTCCAGTCTTTACCGGGCTCAGACGCCCGCAGTCAGTACAAACGGGCTCGGGCTAAACCTCGAAGCGGATGTTAACTGTGCCAATTATTCCTGTCAACAGTTTACGTGGCGAAACCTAAGTTTGCAGGTTAAAGGTGAAATCTTAAGGACGGGATCGAGGAAGGCTGCCCGGCATTAGATCGATATCCGAAAATCAGACCTGCTCCGGATCCCTCGACGGAACGGGAAGTTCTTTCTTTGCCAATCTCTCACAATGCCTGCACACCCTTCTATCTCTGGGTTTCCCTGACGTGCTTAGAAGTATCCCGAATCCCTTTGAGAGTACCCCGGCCTTGATAGTTGACACGCGAAGGCCACACAGGGTATAGCCGCCACGCTTCTCCACAATATGATAGACCCGGCTCTCTGGTCCGGCAGCGTACGAACTCATCTCGTAATGTGGGGAGAGTGAGAATTTTGGAAGAGGGCCTATGATGCCTGATCCCTAACAAGCGTTGTTTGTCATGACGATCGGCGAATCGCTTATTTGATCCTGAAACGCACAGCTTGCGAACGACCGACGCGCGGGATCCGTGGGAACTCGACGGAATAAATCAGGACTGCGGTTATCGAGTAGTGCTCTGTTAGACCTCGTCATCGTTGCAGGCTATAATCGCGAGTTATTCAGCCATAACCGAAAGCGGAGTTTCCTTGCAAACCCTGGCAACATCGACCACAAACCGTTTGGCTGCGCGCCTTGACGAAGTAGGTTTTTCTGACATCGTCACGATTCGCAATCGAATAATGGATCTGCGAGCAGGGGGCTCCACTGTCTACCAGTTTGAAGGTGGCGAACCGTATCGTTCGACTCCGGAATACATCAAGAGCGCGGTGACCTTGGCGCTTTCAGAAAACAAGACGCGCTATGCTCCTTCATCTGGCATTCCCGAACTACGCCGGGCGATCGCCGGCAAGTTGCGAGACCGCAATCGAATTCCAGTTTCAGAACAGAATATCATTGTCGTTAACGGCGGCATGCAGGGATTGTTTGGCGCTTTCCAATCAGTCGTAAATCCTTCTGATGAGGTTTTAATCTTCTCGCCTTACTGGACCCCGATTAAGGATCTGGTTGGGCATTGTCAGGGGCACCTGGTGATGGTGCCAACCGCAGAAGCTCGCGCAAATGGCTTTCGTCAGACGCTCGCGCGTTATGCTACCGGCAAGACGCGCGCGATTTACTACAACACCCCGGCGAATCCGTCAGGTGTGGTATTCACGCGCGCCGAAGCGGAAGAAGTCGCAGACTTTGCCATCGATCGCGATCTGATGGTTATCGCGGACGAAGCATACGAAGACATTGTTTACGACGGCGAACACGTCTCAATCGCTTCACTCGAGGGCATGCTTGAGCGAACAATTACCACGTTTACGCTTTCAAAGTCGTTTGCGATGACTGGTTGGCGCATTGGTTACGCTGTCGCAGCCGAGCCCTGGATGACCGGCCTGCGCAAGGCAACTCTTTATTCCTCGAATGGTGTTTCGACCCCGACACAGTGGGCGGCGCTCGCTGCATTTACCACTTCGTCAGATTTTCTGGAAACCTCGCGTGCTGCTTACCAACAGCGGCGCGATTTGTTAGTGGCCGGACTCAACGAGCTTGGTCTGACCTGTGCCCCACCGGCCGGCGCGTTCTACGCCTTTCCTGACGTGTCACGCATCAGCGGCAACAGTCGCGAGGCATCCGAAGTCCTGCTTGACCGCGCCAGGGTCGCGACTGTCCCCGGCATTGTGTTCGGCCCGCATGGCGAAGGGCATGTTCGCTTTTCGTTTTCGACCTCGACGGAAACGATCGAAGCGGGTCTCGAATCGATGCGCCGGAATTTGTAAGACTTGCCACAGAGGCCGAGAGACACGCTGGCGGGTTCTCTGTCTGTAATTGTGTTTACCTCTGTGTCTCTGTGCCTGCGTGGCTTTCAGCATGAACGAATTTGAATTCATTCGTCGACTTCGCGAACAGGTGCGCGCGCGTGGTTCACTCTCCACCTTACTTTCCGGAATCGGCGATGACGCGGCGGTTATCGAACATCTCGATAATTCAAACACCGTAATCACAACGGACCTCCTGGTGGAGGACGTTGACTTCTATCGCGCCGCAACGCCGCCAAAACTCCTGGGACACAAGGCTCTTGCCGTTTCATTGTCAGACATTGCCGCGATGGGGGCGCGGCCGCGTTGGTCTCTGGTTTCAATCGGCTTGCCCGCGGACGTCTGGGAGATCAATTTTAAGGACGAGTTTTTCGCCGGTTACCTTTCACTCGCCAATCAATTCGGGGTGACGCTCGTCGGCGGGGATGTGTCGCGCACTCCTGACCGAATCGTGATCGACTCGATTGTGCTCGGAGACGTTTCTGCCGGCGGAGCAGTTTTACGTTCAGGCGCGCAACCAGGCGATCATATTTATGTTACCGGCACGCTCGGCGGCTCCGCGGCGGGACTGCGTATGATTGAAAAGGGCGCGCGTCTCGGGGATAAGGGCCTCATCACCCTTCCGCACGCCGCAAAGCTCAAAGATGCTAGAAACCCGGCCGTAAGGCAGGGTGCCCGCAGTCGGAAACCAACCGGGAAAAGAAGCCAGAAGACAAAAAACGTCGAGCAAATCATGCAGACCTCGGAGGCGAAAGCAATTGAGGCGTTGCTCTTTCGCCAATTGCATCCCCAGCCGCGCGTGGGTTGGGGCATCATTCTCGGCGAAGAGCGTCTGGCGACCGCAATGATCGACATCAGCGACGGCCTGTCCACCGATCTCGATCACCTTTGCTGCGAAAGCAAAGTTGGCGCTTTGATTAATTCGCAGGATATTCCCATCGATTCGCAAGTTGTCGAAGTCTGCGGCCGGCGGGCGCTTGACCCGTTAATGCTCGCCCTTCACGGCGGCGAAGATTTCGAACTGCTTTTCACCACCAGGCCGGAAGATGGTGCTCGCTTACCAAAACAAGTCGACGGCATTCCCCTTTCCAGGATCGGCAAGATCACAAATGAAGCCGGTGTTATTCGCGTCGCTGAACGGAATCGTGTTTGGGATCTGAAGCCGGGTGGATTCGACCACTTCGGGGCCGCCTCGACAGGTCCGAGGCGGCATAAATGATTAGATTCGAAGTTTGACTGGCTGAATCACCTTCCCTAGACTCAAGCCTCAATGCTTCGCATCCACAACACGCTCTCTGGCCGGCTGGAAGAATTTCGCCCGATGAATGAAGGCGAGGTGAAGTTCTATTACTGCGGGCCAACAGTCTGGGACTATGGGCACATCGGAAATTTTCGTTCGGTAATCGCGACCGATGTTCTGCGGCGCTATCTGAAGTTCAAGGGTTACAACGTCACGCACGCAATGAACATCACCGATGTCGATGACCGTATTATCGCCAAGTCCCTGGAGGCCGGTGTCAGCCTGGACGAATACACTGCGAGATACATCGATGCATTTTGGGAAGACTTTGAAGCGCTGGGTTGCGAGCGGCCCGAAATAGTCCCACGCGCCACGCGCCATATTCCGGAAATGGTTGGTTTAATCGAACGTCTGGAGCAGCGTGGTAATGCCTACCGGTCGGACGGATCGATTTATTATCGGATCAAATCCTTTCCCGAGTACGGAAAACTTTCGAAGATTAACTTCGCCGGCAACATTGCCGGCGCAAGCGAACGTGTCGATACCGATAAATATGAGAAGGAGGACGCGCGTGACTTCGCCTTGTGGAAGGCGCCGGGCAAACCGGACGAGCCGGCCTGGGACACGGAGATTGGCCGCGGCCGGCCTGGATGGCATATCGAATGCTCCGCGATGTCCATGAAATATCTGGGCGAGACGTTTGACCTTCACGCCGGCGGAATCGATCTGGTTTTTCCACATCATGAAAACGAGATCGCCCAGAGCGAAGGGGCGACCGGCAAAACTTTCGTTCGACACTGGCTGCACTATGAACATTTGAAAGTTGAAGGCGAGACGATGTCGAAGACGAAAGGCAATTACTACACGTTTCGCGATCTGACAGAAAAGGTTTTTCGCCCCGTCGGGATTCGCTATTTTCTGCTCAGCGTGCCTTGCCGCAAGCAACTCAACTTTACCTTCGAGGCACTCCGCGGCGCTGAAAGGACGGTTGAGAGTTTGCGCGATTTTCGCGCTCGACTTGAGGAAGCAAGGACCGAAAGCGGTCGCGATACTAACTTAAGCGAAGAGACCGAACGCGCGCTCAAAGATTTCGAAGCCGGGATGGACGATGACTTGAACACCTCCGTGGCTTTGGCTGCGGTGCATAACCTTACGCGCGAGGTGAATACCGCGATCGGCGCCCACCGCTTGCGGGACGAGAATCGATGTGAACTGCTCGCGGCAATCAATCGCATCGACAGTGTGCTGAATATCTTCGGCAAACCTCCGGCAGCCATCCTGGATGATGAAATTCAAAGGCTGATCGATGATCGTCAGGAAGCGCGTCATCGCCGCGACTTTGATCGCGCAGATGTGATTCGTGATAAGTTGGCCGAGCGCGGGATTATTCTCGAAGACACTAAGGACGGTGTCCGCTGGAAACGAAAATCCTAAACCTTCGCTAAATGGCTACAGCCGACCGTATCGCGCCCCGAAGTCCATTTCGCATCCGTTATGCGCTGCTCGCCATGGCCGCGGCGCTGGCGTTTGGGACCCTCGGCTTTCACCTGATCGAAGGTTGGACGCTCGCCGACAGCCTGTATGTGACGGTGCAGACCTTGACTACCGTCGGCTATGGCGACATGACGCCGCGTGATGGTCGGGGACGTCTTTTTGCCGTCATTGTTATGATGGTTGGCGCCGGCGGAGTTGCACTGGCGGTGTCGACCATAGTTCAATCCGTTGTTCAGTCCGAGCTTCTGCTTACGTTTGGGCAAAGAAGGCTTACCCGAAAGATGTCCCAGCTTCATGATCACTTTATCATTTGCGGCTCCGGGCGGGTCGGCTCGCATCTGGTACGCGACATCCTGCGCACGAATGAAACATTTGTAGTCATTGAGAAGGATCAGCAGCGTGCTGCTGAGTTCAGCCGGCGCGGCCTCAATGTGTTGGTTAACGATGCCACGCTCGAGGACGCTCTGCGTGATGCCGGCGTCGAACGCGCGCGCGGCCTGGCCGCTTGCCTGCCGGACGATGCCGACAATGTTTACGTAGTCCTGACCGCGCGAGACTTGAATCCGCATTTGCGTATCGTGGCGCGCGCGGCTGAAGAACAGGCTGAGGCAAAACTCTTGCGCGCGGGCGCAAACCACGTGATCGCGCCTACGATCATCGGCGGTCACCGGATGGCGATCGCGCTGACCAAGCCCGCGGTTAGCGAGTTCATGGACTCGATAGTTGCGAATGAGCTTGGTTTGGGATTCGAGCAAGTCGACGTTGACGCTTCGTCTGAATTAGTCGGGAACGAACTCCGTTCGACGCGGATTCGATCTGAGCTGGACGTAGTAATCGTCAGCATCCGGCGGCAAGGCGGCGAAGTTATTTTCAATCCGGCCGCCGAAACCATGATTATGAGCGGCGATATTTTGATCGCCATTGGCCGGCAGGAGTCGCTGGCGAAGCTAAACGATGCCGCGCGGGGCAAATCTTAGTTGTGCGAGTTTCCGGTTTCGAGTTTGATTCCGACTCGATAATCGAAACTGGAGACTCGAAACTCAAACTCCAAACTCGAAACTCGAAACTTGAAACTATTAGTCACAGGCGGCAGCGGGTATCTCGGCTCTCACGTGCGCCGATTTTTCGAGGCTGACGATTTCTCACGCCGGTCGAGTCTCGACGTCCTAAACCTGGACGATGTCAGTACGGTCAGGTCTTATGACGTCGTGATTCATCTTGCTGCTTTCCTAAGCAAGGATCCCAATCAAATCGATAATTGCTTTCGCACAAATGTCGAGGGGACCCGGAACCTTTTGCGTCAAATGCCTCCAAACTCGGTGTTTGTTTTTGCGTCGACCAAAGACGTCTATGGCAGTCATGCCGACGATTATGCCGAGGTTCCGGAATCCTGCAGCGCCGAGTTTTGCGGCCAGTCTGCTCTCGAGTGGTCAAAGCTAATCGCCGAGCGCTACGTAGAGTACTACGCACGCGCGCGCGGCTTTCGATCCTGCATTCTTCGTCTCTCGACCGTCTACGCGCGGCCATCGGAGGGAAACGAATCCGGCGTGATAACGCATTACGTCGAATCGGTGAAACGCGGCTGGCCGATTCGCTGGCCCGTGCAAGGCACTCCGGTCCGAGACATCTTGCATGTAGACGACTTTTCGCGCGCCTGTCGCGCCTTTATTGATTCATCAGTTCCCCGGGGCCTGTATAATCTCGGCGGCGGCAAGGAAAACGCACTGTCGCTCCGTGAAATGGTCGATAAGGTAGCTGATATTATTCAATGCACGCCGGTGATCGACGAAACCGCGACCCTGCCGGCACCGGTGCCATTGAATTACGTTTCGGATATCAGTCATATCGGCAATGAACTCGGATGGCAGCCTCAGATCGGAATTGAAGAAGGATTGCGCAGTCTGATTTGATCGGAGCGCGGCATCTTGCCTGCGGTACGCAGGCGTCCCGCCTGCGCCTGTTTAGTTTGACGACTCCTGAAGGACAAAGCATCAATCGCGTCGTTGTTCGCGGCACCAACTGGGTCGGCGATGCGGTAATGACCATCCCCGCGCTGCGATCGTTGCGTCGTTTGTTTCCGAACGCTCACCTCACGCTGGTCTCAAAGCCCGGCGCCGCGGACATCTTCATCGATGCAGATTTTGTTGACGAAGTCCTGGCTTACGATCGAGCGGGCTTGCGATCAATGTGGGCCCAGACCCGGGATTGGCGGAGCCGCAAATTCGATCTCGCAATACTTTTTCAAAACGCCTTTGAAGCTGCGGCAATGGCCTTCCTGGCTCGCGTGCCGATCCGCGTCGGCTATGACACTGAGCGTCGTGGCTTCCTGCTAACACACTCGCTCGCTTCACCTTCCTGGAAAGACGAACGTCACGAAATGTTCTATTACCTCAACATCGTGGCTGAGGTTGAAAGGCTCTTTTCTGGCAGGCCCTCTGTTGCCATTGAAGAGCCGCAGTTTGCTCTCGCGGTTTCGGCCTCGCGCCAGGCGGAAGCTGTCACATTGTTGCGGCAGCATGGAAGCCGCGGCGAGGGGCCGCTCGTGATACTGTGCCCCGGCTCAATTAACAGCCGCGCCAAGCGGTGGCCGCCTGAACGCTACGCCCAACTCGCCGATCGTTTAATCGAAAGCGGTTTTGCAGTTGCGTTGATTGGGTCTCCGGGAGAAGTCGACGTGTCGCAGCAGGTTCTGCAGAACATGCGCAGACAACCGACTATCTTAACCGGCAAAACGACGGTCGCCGAGGCGGCGGCGATCATCAATATTGCTGATCTCTTGATTACGAATGATACCGGACCTGCGCATATCGGCGCGGCGGTCAGCACGCCGACGCTGGTAATTTTCGGTCCGACTAATCCATTAACGACGCGACCTTTTGGCACGGTAGGAGAGATTATTCGCGAACCTCCGGATTGCGCGCCCTGCATGTTACGCGATTGTCCAATCGATCATCGCTGCATGACGGCAATCACGCCTGAAGCAGTTTTTGAACGCGCGTCCGCGTTGATCTCGAGCCGCCTGAAGGCCGGCCTGCGAACTGAATCGATCGCATGAATCCTGATCGAAATCCTTCAGGGTCACGCATCGTGGATCGCGCAACTCTTCTGGACCGAGTAAAAGCCAGGCGTAGTAATGGCGCCTGCATCGTCCTTGCTAACGGCTGTTTCGAAATTCTTCATGTTGGCCACATCCGTTACCTTCAAGGCGCCAGGGCGTTGGGCGACCTGCTGGTAGTAGGAATCAATTCGGACCAACAGGTGGCGATATTGAAGGGCGCCGGCCGGCCCTTGATGTCGCAGGATGAGCGAGCTGAGATTATCGCGGCGCTCGAAATGGTGGATCTGGTGACAATCTTTGAAGAACCTACGGTCAAACCTCTATTACTCGCCCTCAGACCCGACGTCCACGCAAAGGGTACCGACTACACAGAAGATACTGTTCCTGAACGCGAGATTGTCAGATCATTTGGCGGACGAGTGGCGATCGTTGGCGATCCCAAGGATCATTCGACCTCAAAACTAATTGCCCGCCTGAAAAAATAGAGACAACCCGATCATGGATCGTCTCATCGAAGGCACGAAAGTCCGAGGCGTGGGCTGATGTCTGGGGAGACGCTGCGGGCACCGCGCCAGCAGTTACGTCCGCTGCGCGCTTCGGACTTTCGCTCTTTCTGACATCAACTCCCGTCCCGTCATCCACTTCGTTTCCGGAACCATTGAATCGCTCACTTGCGTCAAAGTGAAGCACCGCAACATAATTATTCACCTGTGCGAAGGGGCGGAACATGGATACAGCGGTGGCGCGTGCCGCTGGGCTTTGCCTGCGCGGCCATCTTTCTTTTCTTCGCCCGGCCATCCGCCCTCACCCTGGCTATTGGCGGAGGGATAGCACTGCTCGGCCTGAGTCTACGAGCGTGGGCGTCAGGCCACGTGCGAAAGAATGATGAGTTGGCGGTCTCGGGCCCTTACGCCTATACCCGCAATCCTCTCTACCTGGGCAGCTTCATTATTGGGTTGGGTTTTACGATTGCGGCCGGAAGATGGCTGCTGGGCGTATTGTTTCTGCTCCTCTTTTTTGGCATCTATTTGCCCGTAATGCGGATCGAAGCAAGGACCGTCGCGGGACTGTTTGGTGAGCAATACAGCCGGTACGCAGACCATGTCCCGTTGTTTTTGCCGCGGCCGACTCCATATAGAAAGGGCGCGTCGAAACTCCAGAGTTTTGACGGTAGTTTATACCTTCGCTATCGAGAGTATCAGGCATCGATAGGCCTTTTGGCGGCGTGGACGCTCCTCGCACTTAAGGCGCTATACCTGAAGTAAGTTATGGAAGACATGAAGCTTTTGAGGATCAGTAAAAATCGCCTTGCCCTTTGTTCAAGTATCGCCCTGCTCGCCTTGAGCATGACCAGCGTTCGCGCGCAACGGATACAAACCAGACAATTCCCTTTCCCGACGGGTGAAGAGCTAACTTATAAAGCCGAGTGGTCCAGAAGTTTGCTCCGTGGGGTCGATGTTGCGGAATTTCGCTTCACGGTAACTGAGGAAGGAATCACTCCCGTTGGCGCGCCGAAGGATGATCCTGTTCAGATCATAGAGTTTACCGGAGAGGTCAACAGCAATGGGTTCTTCGTAAAACTCTTCGGTCTCAAATTTCATGAGCATGTCGACTCCAAAGTTGACGAGTCTAAGTTCACGTTATTACAAACCAGTAAAGTCGAAGAGCAAAACAAACGCGCGCGTTCAAGCGAAGCTATCTTTGACTACAATACTCACAAGGTTACGTGGACCGAGCGCGATCAGAGCAATCCGACCCAGCCACCACGGGTGGCGACGGCTGAGTTTACCGAACCAATCCACGATGTACTGTCGGGAATCTATTTTCTTCGTACCCAGCACCTCGAGGTCGGAAAATCCATCGAAGTAAAGTTGAGCGATTCAGGTCGCGTGTTTCGCCTGCCGATCGCGGTCGTCGAGCGGAAGCGAATAAAGAGTGCCCTGGGTTATCTTTACGCCCTGCGAGTCGAGCCGGCCCTGTTTGGCGATCGTGGGATGGTAAAGGGCGAAGGAAAATTTTCGATCTGGCTAACCGATGACGATCGGCACATTCCGTTGCGCGCGCAGATCAATGTTCCGGCCGGGACGTTCGACATCAAACTGAAGCGCGTGACTTATCAAAATCCACTCTGAATTGTATTTAAGAAGCCACCCTTGACTGACTCATCAAACGAGAATCCAATGGTGATCGGCCATCGGGGCGCTTCCGCGGTTGCGCCCGAGAATACGCTCGCCGCATTTCGCCGCGCCATTAGCGACGGCGCCACTGGGGTTGAATTCGACGTGCGAATTGCGGCTGATGGAGTTCCGGTTGTCATCCACGATCCTACACTGCGGCGAACGGGTGTAGGGCCTGGCGTTATTGAGCAGATGACCGCAAGCCAATTGAGTCAGGTTGATGTTGGCAGGTGGTTCAATCGGCGGCACTCGAAACTGTCACAAAAGGACTACGAGGGTGAGCACCTGCCTCTGTTGGAAGACGTCTTCGATCTCTTCACCCGGGGAAATCGCGAGTTTCAAAACGCAAGACTTTACGTTGAATTGAAAGGAGTCCGGAACAGGGCTTTGACAATCAACCTGGTCCGCCAAGTTGTGAGACGGATTGTAAGTTATAAGCTCGAAGACAGGACGATCATGCTTAGTTTCGATATCGATACTATCGACGAAATCAAGCGAATCAATCCGGACGTCGCGGTTGGGGTTCTTTTCAAGCCCAGCATAGCTCCCGCCAAGATGAGGCAGGGTGGACGGTTTATTTCAGTCGCGCAACGCCATGGTGTTAGTGAAATTGGGTTACATCACCTGTTAGTCAGCCGCCGTACGGTCGCTTTGGCGGCAGAAAACAATCTGAAGGTATTCGTTTGGACGGTTAATCATCCGAAATGGCTGGCGCGAGCCCGGGTGTGGAGGATTTCAGCTCTCATTACGAACGATCCTGCAAGAATGAATGCTTAGCCCGCGGTGAAGCCAAGCAGGCGCTGGCGAAGTTGACCAAACAGAATCCATTCTGTGACTAACGTGCGAATCAAACACTTCTCATGTATCATCTTGCGTTCTGATTTACAGCCATTTCTTATCAATCATCGGAGGAAATTAGAAAATGACCGTTGCCAAGGGCGCAGAGATCGCCCCTGCTAAGGGAAAACTGGGCGTGCTGCTGGTTGGCCTGGGGGCTGTCAGCACGACATTCATCGCCGGTGTCGAAGCGATCAAGGCCGGGATTGCTGAGCCGATTGGAAGTCTCACGCAGATGGGCGCGATTCGTCTTGGAAAACGGACGGACAATCGAGTGCCGCTGATCAAAGATTTCCTCCCGCTCGCAAACCTGAAGGATCTGGTTTTCGGAGCCTGGGATATTTTTCCCGATTCGGCTTATGAAGCCGCCGTGAATGCGGGGGTGCTTGAGGCTAATTTACTGGCAAAGATCAAAACACCGCTGCAAAAAATTAAACCCATGAAGGCGGTGTTTGAGCAGAATTATGTCAAACGGCTACAGGGAGATAACGTCAAGACCGGCAAGAGCAAAATGGACTTGGCTGAAAAACTGATGGCCGACATCGCGGAGTTTAAGCGCAAAAACAAATGCGCTCGCCTGGTCATGGTTTGGGCCGCCTCGACGGAAATTTTTCTAAAGGAGCGCCCGGTCCACAAGACAATCGCCTCATTTGAACAGGCGATGCGCGATAATCACAAGGCTATAGCACCTTCGATGATTTACGCCTATGCCGCGCTGAAATCCGGCGTTCCGTTTGCCAACGGTGCGCCTAATCTGACTGTCGATATTCCGGCACTAAGATTGTTGGCTGAGAAAAACAACTTGCCGGTTTGCGGAAAGGATTTTAAGACCGGCCAGACTTTGATGAAGACGATTATTGCCCCCGGGTTAAAGTCACGCATGCTGGGCCTTCACGGCTGGTATTCGACAAACATCCTGGGGAACCGTGACGGAGAAGTCCTGGACGATCCAGATTCTTTCAAGACCAAAGAAGAGTCAAAACTGTCTGTGCTTGAGTATATACTGCAGCCCGAAGTTTACCCGACGCTTTATCGTGACTTTTCACACGTCGTTCGCATTAATTACTACCCCCCGCGCGGCGACAACAAAGAAGGTTGGGACAATATTGATATTTTTGGATGGCTGGGTTATCCCATGCAAATCAAGATTGATTTTCTCTGCCGCGATTCAATTTTGGCGGCGCCCATCGTCCTCGACCTGGCGCTTTTCCTCGATCTTGCACAGCGCGCTCGAATGAAGGGGGTTCAGGAATGGTTGTCCTTTTACTTCAAATCACCTCAAACCGCGCCCGGCTTGTATCCGGAACATGACATCTTTATCCAGCTCATGAAACTCAAGAACACACTGCGCCATCTGCGGGGAGAAGACTTGATAACGCACCTCGGGTTGGAATATTACGATTAGAAGACAAACGGGCCACTGCAACGCTAATACCTGCAACGTTTTCGGTAATACGAAAGCCATTTAGGTGTAGTGTTAGCGAATGCCGGATTTACACTCGCGACACTAACAAGAATTTGTCACTAAGTCTGTGACGAGAAATGTCATGTCCGGCGAGCTAAATCTTTGTCACGAACACAGATCCTCTTTGTGAACCGACGTTTCCGGATAGCTGGTATCCAATTCGGATTAACCTTCCGGCGCTTGACGGGCATGCTAAAAACGAAAAGTAAACGTGAAAGACGTGATTCGCATCAATTGTCGCAACGGATCGTTCTTTGCATAAGATTGGGCCGAGCTTGGCGGTAACGCCAACTGGAAAAGAGAAGAGATGGAAGCCAAAGAAGCAAAAGCAACAAATCCCGAGACAGTCTTTCTTGACCCCGATCAAAAAAGTCCCCGGGCCCAGGACTTTGAGGAGCGCCTGAGTGCACGCATTGTTGGACAAGAACGCGCTGTGCGAAGGATGAGCGGCTTGTACCAGATTTTCCTGGCCGGCATGAATCCGCCGAATCGTCCGATTGGCACGATGCTCTTCCTGGGTCCCACAGGGTCCGGCAAGACGCGCGTAATTGAAGCTGCCGCGGAAGTTCTGTTTGCCGACCCCCACGCAGTCGTCAAAATCGACTGCGCTGAATTTCAACATTCGCACGAAATTGCCAAGCTAATCGGCTCTCCTCCGGGATATCTGGGCCATCGCGAGACGTCTCCAATGTTGACCCAGGAGAACTTGGATCGCATGCACAACGACGAGCTGAAATTAACGCTCGTGCTGTTCGATGAGATTGAGAAAGCGTCAGATGCGCTCTGGCAGCTCTTGCTTGGAATTCTTGATAAGGCAACCTTAACCCTTGGCGACAACCGGCGCGTTGATTTCTCAAAGTGCATGGTGATCATGACTTCCAACCTGGGCGCCCGTGAAATGGCTGAATTGATCTCGGGTGGAATCGGCTTTGCTCCCGGTAAGGGAGTAAAGAATCCCAACGACACCGAAGTAGACCAAAAAATCTATCGCACCGCGGTGGAGTCAGCTCGACGAAAGTTTTCGCCTGAATTCATGAACCGAATCGACAAGGTTGTCGTATTCCGGTCGTTAAAAGAACACCACCTGCGCGCGATTCTCGACCTTGAACTTCAGTCGGTTCAGGATCGTATCATGTTGTCGGCTGGGACAAAGTTTGTTTTTCACTGTTCAGACAGCGCGAAAAATATGTTGCTGAAGGAAGGTATCGATTACAAGTACGGTGCCAGGCATTTGAAACGCGCTATCGAGCGTTTTCTCGTTTACCCTCTCTCGAATCTGGTGGCGACCGGGCAGATCGGACTGGGAGATCTAGTTCAGATCGACCTGCATCAAACTACGCAAAGGTTAACCTTCTCGAAGAGCTCGGGCGGCGCTTTGATTCCGGAAATGCCGAAGCCTAAGGTCGAAACAGAAGCTTTGGCCGCGCGGTCTGATAGTGTCGGAGTACCCATTCCTCAAGTGAAGGAATCGAAGGCTGCGAAAAAGGGACAAGGACGCAGCGAGAAGAGCGAAGCCTAACCTGACCTTGGCCTCCCACAGACTTCGGGCGCTGAATCATAAATTCGGCGCCCTTATTCTTTTGTCTTTTCGATCTTTTGCAATGAATCAAGAGCAGTTCGTGAGAGATAGGGGTCCGTGGATTCAACGGCGGCTCCAAGTGCAGGAATCGCTGACCGATCGCGGATGATCCCCAGGGCCGCTGCCGCTTCGCGCCGCACATCCGGTTCGTTAGCCTCATTCGAAAGCACGAAGATCAACGCCGGGACGCCCGCTCGACTTCGTATTTGACCGAGTGAATGAGCGGCCGCGCGTAAAACGAATTGATTTCCCCTGGCTTTTGGCTTGCGCTGTTTCCTGGTTCGACCTGGCGTGGCCTTATCAGTTGGCGCACCGTTTTCGGTCAGCACCTCTGCGAGCGCAACCACAGCTGACTCATCACCAATCGAACCAAGTGCAACCGCGGCGGCAGTCCGAACACTATTCTTTTTGTCACTAACAAGAGCATTGATTAACGGCTGGACTGCGGCGCGACTATGAATCTCGCCCAGGGTATAAGCCGTTTCTTGTCGCACAAATTCGACTCGATCTCGAAAAAGAGGAGTCAATAAGGGAACGGCCTCATCCGCAGGAAGATGAATCAACGCGTGAGCCGCAGTCGCGCGAACGACTGGAATTTGATCAGTCAAGCCCGACGCCGCAACGCGTGAAGCCTCAGCCCGATTTAGATTACGCAACCGCATCAAGGCATCGCGACGTTCTTCCGCCTCGGGCGACGACAATCGCACGCGTTGCCGTTCAATCTCCGCTTGCAAAGGGGTGAGAGCTGGGGTTCCTCTTATTTGCTGCCCTGGAGCAAAGCAAAAGGCTGGCGCGTAACCTGCCGGATAAATCAGGACCACGACAAAAGCTGTGAGCGCAGCACGGGTTCGCCAATAGGTGCGCTGGCTTTGACCTTTGGGGATGCGCGTCATCATTAGATTTCAACCGGCGTCGATTCGCGATGCTACGGCGTGCATCGTGTCGATTATCAATACCGCTATAGGCGGATAAAAGAGCAAATCAGCCGCAAGCAAGGCTGACGGCGAATAGGTGGCAGTGACTTGTGAATGATGTCGGAACAATAGAGTCAGATCAGAAAAAAAATCTTGTGCATGCCAACCCAGGAAAAGCCCGATACACAGGCTGACAACGTATCCACCGACAAGAAAAGCGTAAGCCGAAAATCTGGTAAAGGGTTGTTCAGGCTTCTTTTCATCTTGGGTGATCGAATAATGGATATCATGAGGCTTGTAAGTATAGTGATGAAAATATTCACGCAGCCGGCTGACTAAATGCCAGACACCAATCATGAACAGAGTGATTAAGACCGCTTTGCCGGCGACACCAAATGATTGCCACAGTGGCGGCTTGATCATCGCGACGAAGAAGGTCGAAAGAAACAATGAAACAGTTGTGAAAACAGCCCGTTGTCTCTCTCTTAATTCCCGCCGGTCATTCTCAAGGATTTGATTTACTACCCTGTCCCAACGCGCCTGCGCAGCAATATTTCTTGCTCGTTGAGCGTGTGGGTTGTCGGAACTGAGAATCGATGCTTCTCTGCCCGGTTGATTAAGTTGCTGATCGTGTTCGGCGCGTTCCTGGGGATCGATCAGCGTGTGATAGGCCAGCGATAGCAGAGCGAATTCCCTGGCAGCTTTTTCGGAACCCCGGTTGACATCCGGATGCCGCTTCCGCGCAAGTTTGCGGTATGCAGACTTAATCTCTCCCGCAGTAGCGGAGCGTCTCACGCCGAGAACTTCGTAATAATCAATCACTGATTGCTCTACAACAAATCGGAACGCGGCGATTCACCCCGACCTAAGCATATTACTATAACACTTTTGTGAAGTGGGATAATCTGAATCGAAACTATTGAAGATAGGTGGCCAGAGGGGCGGACCTTTCAACCTCGAGCGGCCCTCGAGGGGGGCGAGGACAATTTCTTTCTTTTGGAAATTGCCGCGCCCTCTGACCTGGTTAAGTAAAACTATCGGGCAAGCCTTGTGCCAACTCAGTTAATGCAGACTATCTCCGTTTTTGTTGAAAGCAGGCGTCGTCGGCCACCAGTTGTTGTCCGCTCCAGCAAACAGCCTTGTCGGCAAGAGCGGACACAGTGGGCGCTAAATCAACGAAAAGTTTGTTTCAATGGGTGGTGAGCGTGAGGTCTAGCTGTCACGACGGTTCCCGTCGACAGATCGCTCGATGAATCTTATTAGTGTTCTCACTGCGATCCCCGTCGGACCCTTCGAGCGATAGGGCTTGGCATCGTCACCCCAGGCCGTCCCGGCAATATCCAGATGCGCCCACGAAACTCCATCGGCGAATTCTTTCAGGAAGGCCGCGGCGGTGATCGTTCCCGCTTTCCTACCTCCAACATTCTTGATATCAGCAATGTCGGACCGTATTTGATTCGAGTATTCCTTGTCGAGCGGCAACTGCCAGAATTTTTCGCCGACTTCCCTTCCCGCTTCAATTACTTCCTGAATTAAGCTCTGGTCGGTTCCAAGGATCCCTACATTTACTTCGCCAAGCGCAATTGATACTGCGCCAGTGAGCGTCGCCATATCAATAACTTGCGTGGCGCCAAGCTTTTTTGCGTAGGCAATCGCATCGGCCAGAATCAATCGGCCTTCTGCATCGGTATTGATAACCTCAATCGTTTTTCCCGTCATCGCGCGCAGGATGTCACCTGGCTTAGTCGCCTTTCCTGAAGGCAAGTTTTCGACACAGGGAGCAACTCCGATCACCCGAATCGGCGGTTTCAATTGCGCGATAGCCCGCATAGAGCCAATCACTGTAGCAGCTCCCGACATGTCGTATTTCATTAGCTCCATGTTCTCGCCGGGCTTGATCGAGATTCCCCCGGAGTCAAAGGTTACACCCTTTCCAACCAGTGCAAGTAAATGTTCACTTTTTGCGCCGGCGTTCTTCGGATTGTAAGTGAGCACAATAAACTTTGGTGGTTCATCGGATCCGCGGGATACGCCGAGAACGCCGCCCATGCCGAGCTTCTTCATCCTGGCTTCGTCAAGAACGTCGATCTTAAGCCGATATTCTTTGGCGACGTCTATTGCCCGTTGTGCCAGAATCGTCGGGGTCATGTAACCGCCGGGTTCATTCGCGAGATCGCGAGTGAAATTAATCGACTCCCCGATAATCTGACCGCGCCTTACACCGTTTTCCAAATCATCTTTAGCGGCGCCTTCAATTGCTACAATCAATTTGTCGATTTCCCGCTCTTCTTTTTCCTGAGTACGGTATTTGTCCGGCTCAAACAAACCCATCAAGGCGCCTTCAACGACAGTTTCTGCGGCCTGCTTTGCACTACCTTCCGTGCGTGGCACAATCGCCACCGTCTTGACACTTTTGCTTCTTAGAAAGCGCGTGGCCGTCCCGGCCATCTGCGAAATTTGCGCCGCCTTGTAATCGTTCCGTTCGCCACAGCCGATTAGTAGTAACCGCTTCGCCTTCAGGCTGCCGGACGTGAGATAAAAATAGACAGTCTCGGCCTCTTTGGCTTTGAACTCTTCGGCCTTTATGACGCTGCTGATTAATCCGCCAGCTGCACGATCCAATTCTTTCAACAACCCTTTGTCAGCTGTTTCACCCTTGAACACGGGCACTGCCAGCGCCTGCGCATCAATATCTTTGCCAGATTGCGAACTGCCCTTTATCTGCATCTTTGTCCTTTCATCGATTACGTTGTTTTAACTGCGCTCGCGTTTCACGCTCGACGATCCGGCGCAGTTCTGTTTCGCGTTTATCGTATAACTTCTTACCCTTGGCAACGCCGACCTCGAATTTAATCTTTCGATTTTTTAGATACACCCTGGTTATAACCAAGGTCATGCCTTGGGTTGACGATGCCTGATCCAGGCGGTCGATCTCGCGCCGGTGCATGAGCAGTTTTCTCGTCCGCAAGGGATCGTGATTGAAGCGGTTTCCATGCGAATAGGGAGAGACGTGGGCGTTGAAGAGCCACGCCTCGCCATCCCGCACCGCCACATACGAATCCTTCAGTTGGACACGCCCTTCCAAGACGCTTTTGACTTCCGTACCGGTGAGCGCGGCGCCGGCTTCATACTTCGTTGAGATGTGGTAATTATGAAACGCCGCTCGATTTGTAGCTAACACTTTCTCTTCGACCGTTGTTGGCATTCCATCGATAAACGACTGATGAGCTCGACCAAAAACCACGATTGCAGATCAATGTCTGACTATAACAAGCTGGTTAGCCGAGAACAAGCGGGGCCCTTGCAAATCGTTGTGACGTGGACGCACAGCCGCGTGCTAAACTGCGCGCGTCTTTGGTAGCCACTCCCGTTCTCTCCGCGCTCGTGTATTTTCGCGGAAACATTTTGCAATCAAGAGTGCAACTCATCTCAAAGCAATCGACCACAGTTACTTTGTTGGTCCTGACTTCCGGAATTCCAAGAATTCTCGGGGCGTTTCTGCTTCCGAACTCATTCGGCGACGCCTACGTGTACACGCGAGAGGCGGCCACACTGAGCGCGAACTTTTCTGCCGGAACACTGTCGCTGACCGATTTTTATGGTTACTGGCTTCCCCTCTACCAATTCATCTGCGCATTAGTAAACATTCCGGTCCACCATCCTTACTATGTTGCGAAGCTGGTCGCGGCGTTGTTCGGCATCGGCGGTTGCCTGCTGGTTTACGGACTGAGCTTTCATCTAACAAATGACCGTAAGGCGTCTTTCTTCGCATTCATACTAATCGCCCTTAATCCTCTCCATATTTTCAACTCAGCGTCAGCTATGACCGACATCCCGAGCGCGTTTTTTATTTTGGGCAGTGTCTATTTCGCGCTGAAGAAGCGATGGATCATCGCAGCGCTGTTCGGAATGGGCGCGGGCTTGACGCGAGTTGATAACTGGATTTTGATAGCCCTGCTGCCCGCGATACAGATTATTGAAGAGCGGCGGGTTTCGGTCATCCCGATTTTGATTCTCGCTTTTCCACCGGTGTTCTGGTTCTACATTTCGTGGAAAGCCACCGGAGATTGGCTGGCATGTTTCATCTCGCGAAAGCAATACATGGACGCATTACTCGCCGCGAATCCGAGCATCGCCAGCTTCTCTGTCCTCAACGTGGCGCACGACCTCGGCAATTTGCTGGTTTCTACTGATGTTCCGGTGCTGCTCGCCTGTTCTTCAGCGGCATGGATCGTCGTGAAGCGAATCCCCGCCTCCAAAACTGCGGGCAACTCGAAGGCGTTTTTCAATCTCGCTACGATAAACCTCTTCTTTTTTGCGTATCTTGGGTTCCTGTTACTCGCCTATCTTACTCATAAACAACCAATCATCTTTCCGCGTTATGGACTCTTGCTCTTCGCGTTGGGAATTCCGGTCCTCGCGTGGACCTATCTCGAGTTCGCGCGGACAAGACCTGCGTGGAAGCGGCGACTGTTGGTTGGAATAGTTTTATTTTGTGTCCTCGACGCGAGCATCGAACTGGTAGGTTCCGCCGGATTCATCAACAAGGTCTACGCGCACCAGGATGCCGCCCGGTATCTTCATGCCCGCCTTTTTGAGAACACCGGCGCAAAGATCTTTTGTGATGATCTAACTGTGCGGCCGGAATCGGGATTACCCGATGAGAATTTCGTCTCTTCCGCGTTGGCGCCAAATGATCGGCAGGGGTTTTTGAATTATCTGAGACAGAACAATGTTGAATATCTGGTCTTCATAAAGAAGGAAGACTCTACGCCGGCAAAGTTGTTTCCAGATCTGGAAAATGGATCTGGCAACGAATGGTTTCAACCTGTAGCACACTTTCACAGGCGATTTCTGCCCACTGATATTTGGATTTATCAGGTGCGAGAATTCTAAGGCAAGAAGCATAGATAAGTGCCTCGAGATAAACAGGACCAGCTTGGCAGTTTCTTGTATTTGACGCCCCTTATGCCTAGACTCATCTCGAGCGTGATATGAGTCCCACAATATTTCGCGAGCTCGGCTTTCGATTCTTCTTCTTTTCACGCGAAGAGCCCAGAATCCACGTGCACGTCTAGTGCTCTCACGGCGAAGCCAAGTTTTGGATTGAACCGAATATCGAATTGGCGGACAATTACGGATTAAGACGACAGGACCTTCAGACCGCGCGGAGATTGATTGAGGAACACGAAGATGAAATCAGAGACGCTTGGCAGAAGCACTTCGGAGGTTGAAGTCACGCAAATCTCTAAACATGGAATCTGGTTGCTTCTTCAAGAAAGGGAACACTTCCTTTCATTTGAGAACTTTCCGTGGTTCAAGGATGCCGCGGTCTCAGCAATCCAGAATGTTCAGCTTCTGAACGAGCATCATCTCTACTGGCCGGACCTCGACGTAGATCTCGCAGTCGAATCGATTGCGCATCCGGAACGGTTTCCATCGGTCGCACGATAAGCATCACTGGAGCCTTTTGACGACTGGATCGGTCCCTCACGGAGAAACTCGAGAATGAATATCAAGCACTCTAAGGCGATCGCAGGCCAGCCGTTTGAGATTGAAGTTAAAGTTGGAAACCGATGGGCATACCTAATTGTGCTGCTCAACGAAGAAAAGTTGTTTGAAAAACGCTTTACTTGTCCCGACCCACCCTGTCACGAGAGGGTAGTTGTCGAACTAAAGCCCGATTCGAAGGGTAAGCACTTACGTCTGGAAGGAAATGATCCAGACGGGCCGCGCACTTGGAAGACTATCGTTGAGTAATTAGGAGACTCATGCAAGCACCTGACACTTCTTCGTTGCTGACTCAACCTCAGGTAGTTGCTGGTCTGATAACAGCGGGAGGAACAATTCTCGGCGCGCTAATCGTGGGAATCGCTGGTACGCTCATTTCACGTCGATATACGCGCACCCGTGATTTACAGGATCGCGAATCACAGTGGCGTAGTCACGCGATTGAACTTACTAAGCTCGAGGTTGAGCGGAAGCTTGCTTGCCGCACACCCGATGATCCACGCCCGAGACCAGCCATCTTGGATTTCCTGGCTAACTATCGTGACCTCCAAGAACTGGGCTCAAAAACTCCGCGCGAGTTATACGAAACGATTGAGAGGGTTCGTATCTCAGAGACTCGCAAAACTCCGGTTACTGACTCTACAAGTAAGAAGAAGACGTCCTAGCCAATATCAAATCAGCCTTCGTCTCAACATATCCAGCGCCGCTTGCGACGCTCGCCAGCGAATTAGCTCCCGATCGCCCGGCAACATCAAGCGCTTATGTTCCGTGTGCGCATCATCGGCGAGGGCGATGTAAACCAACCCGACAGGTTTCTCTTCGGTGCCTCCGCCGGGCCCGGCAATTCCGGTAACCGCTAACCCAAAATCCGTCTTCGCGTGGTGACGAACGCCGCGAGCCATGTCGCGCGCAACTTGCGAACTGACCGCGCCGAACTCCTTGATGATCTTTTTATCTACCCCGACCAGACGTGTCTTGGCTTCATTTGAGTAGGTCACCACGCCTTCGAGGAAATATGCTGAAGAGCCCGGCACTCTGGTGAGGCGTTCCGCGATTAGTCCGCCGGTGCAGCTTTCTGCAACGGCGAGCGTGAATCCGGCGACGGTTAACCGGCGCCCGATAACTTCTTCCATCGTTTCGCCGCGAAAGGAAAATACCGAGTTGCCAAGCGCTCGTTCAAGTTTCAACGAAAGATCGTCGAGCAGTGTCTCCGCGTCGGCTTCGGTCCTGCCGTAGGCACGCAAGTGAATTTCGATCTCACTACTGTTGAAGAGAATAGTAGTTTGCGGATTCTCATACTTCGTATAAATCGGCGCAATTTTCTCATCGACGGCAGATTCACCCATTCCGGCTACCCGCAAAATCCGGCGCGCAAAATGGATGTCGCCGGCAAGGTTTTCCAGGCGCGACTGCACATGATGCTCGAACATCGGCTTCATCTCGCGCGGTGGACCCGGCAGTAAAGCAATCGCGCAGTCCTGATCCTCAAGATAAAGCCCGGGCGCAGTTCCATTCGGGTTGGGAAGGACCGCGGCGCCGTCGATCACCATGGCCTGGCGAGAATTTCTTTCCGGCATATTTACCCCAAAGCTTTGAAAACGCGCGCGAATTTCGGCGAGCACGTTTTCATCAAGGGCCAGCCTCCGGCCGAGAGCGCGCGCCACGACCTTGCGGGTAATGTCGTCTTCGGTCGGGCCAAGTCCGCCGGTCGTGATCACGACGCGCGATCGTTTCACAGCATCCCTAATTAACTCTTCCAGGCGGGCGTCGTCGTCCCCGACGATCGTCTTGAGTTTGACATCAATGCCCATCCGATTCAGTTGGTCGGTGAGCCAGAGACTATTGGTGTCGGAGCGATCAGGAGCGAGAAGTTCTGAGCCAATGGCTATGATTTCAGCGGAGAGCATGAGCGACGATTATTACCACAGAGAACGCAAACGAAGAAACGTGAAATATGAGGAACGCCTCGAATTCTTTAGAGTCACGCCAGAGCCCGACCAGAGCGAACTGCAGCCCGCTGCTAAACGGCACTTGCACTGTGTCCTTCTTGTCGATTCTTCCCCAAGTCGCTTATAGTCACCCTTTTGTCGAACAGCAACGTTTATGTCGAAGGAATCCTATTACATCGTCGCCCTGCCCGGTGACGGAATCGGGCCGGAGGTTTTGTCGGCGGCGCTGCGTGTCTTGCGCACCGCGGGCGATCTCTTTCGAATCGATTTCCGGATTGAAGAGATTCCCTGCGGCGGTCATTACTATGTCGAGCATGAAACGGAATGGCCTAAGGGTTCATTTGAGAAATGCGAGGCCGCTGATGCGATCTTGCTCGGCGCCGTCGGTCATCAAGTTGATGGGAAAACCGTCTTCACTAAGCCCGGCAAGCCCTATCCTACGCCTCAGCTGGCAGGATATGCTCAGGTGATTCTCAATAGACAGAAGCTCGATCTATACGCGAATGTCCGACCGGTGAAACTGTATCCGGGGGTCAAGCACAAGATCCATGGTCAACTCGTCCAGGTATGGGATCCGGCAAAGACGGATTACGTCGTGATTCGTGAGAATACCGAAGACGCCTACACGGGTGAGACTGATTCAATTGCAGATGGCCAGATCACGCCGATACGAATCACGCGCCGTGCAACTGAACGCGTCGTGCGCTACGCTTTCAATCTGGCGCGACGGCGTAACAAGCTGCACAAAGTCACCTGTGTCGATAAGTCAAACATCATTGGCGCGCACCGTTTCTTTCGGGAAATATTCCGCGAGGTTGGCGAGCGGGATTTTCCGGATATTACGCTCGACTACGCTTATGTCGATGCCTTCTGCCAGTGGCAGATTCGCAACCCCGAATGGTACGACGTGGTCGTTGGTCCGAATCTGGTGGGCGACATCATCAGCGACAACGGCGCGACTACGGCGGGTGGTTTGGGTCTGGCGGTCGGCGGCAATATCGGCGATGAACACGCGATGTTTGAACCCATTCACGGCAGCGCGCCAAAACATGCCGGCAAGGACAAGGCGAACCCGCTGGCCGCGATTCTCGCGGTGCAGATGATGCTGGATTGGCTCGGCACTCGACACGCAGATGAGCGATTGAGCGCGGCGGCGCAGCAGGTCGAAGCCGCGGTGGCGGCCCTACTCAGTGAAGGTAAGACGCTAACCTACGATTTGATCGGAGAGGCGAAGGCGTCTCGGTGCAGCGAAGTAGGTGCGGCCGTCGAGAAGAAATTGCGGATGATGCTATGAAAAGCCCACCAGTCAGATAATCCAGTTTAGAGGCGGGCTACCGCCCGTCATCTTGTCCGATCTCACATCAGAGGCGGGCAGTAGCCCGCCTCTAAACGATAATTTCAAATCAATTACGGCGCGGCCGATATCATTTTCGCGCCAATCGATCTTCAATCTTCGGCAGACTTGCCAGCACTACGTCGCCGACAATCTGCAAGCTCTTCGCTGACACCTTATCGAGCGTGTCGTCTTTCGTATGCCAGTATTCGTAAGAGCTCAATTGAATGATATCGAGTGAATCGATGCCCGCACGCACAAACGGCTCGTGATCGTCGCCGCCGACGCCCTCCATGCGATCCACGAACTCACTACCATGTCCAAGTTGTTTTGCCGTCTGCCAAACGACATCGATCAGCCAGCGGGTGCTCATCTCGGTATCGCGGCCGAACTGCAAGTCTTTGTAGCCAACCATGTCGAGCAAAATCATCGCGCGCACGCGCTTCAATTCTTTCTTTTCGATGAGCTGAGCCACATAGCGGCGGCTGCCATACGTATTGTCAGGTAGGGGTGACTTGGGATCAGCGGGATTCGGGTTGTGACATTCATCCCAATTAAAACAAAAAGCTTCTTCACCATCGAAGAAAACAAACCAATAAGTCAGTTTCGGTTTTCGATTACTGGCGGCCATTACTCTGGCTATTTCCAGCAGCGCGCCCGTCGAAGAGCCGGCATCATCTGCGCCAACAAACTTAATGTCTTTAAAGAACTTCGTATCGTAGTGACTCGAAACGATAACCACGTCGGTTGATTCCCCAGGCAGCTCGGCCGTGATGTTGACCATTTTGCGATCGCCGACCGGCGTAACCGAATGAAATTCATCGGTCGACACTTTCAATCCGTATGATTTCAATTGATCAATAAGATACTCGCGGGTCTTTTCCAGCTCGGGTGAACCGGGAGGCCGCGGACCGAACTCAACTTGTTTTCGCACATGTTCAAACGCGCGCTGATCGTCGAAACCCGAATAACCTGACGTGACGGGGCTCGATGAGCTCGATGGGGACGCGGAGTTGCCGCTCGATTTATTGGCGCCACTGGGACAACCAACCAAGAGCAGCATTGCGAGCAGAGTCAGGGCGATCAAAGCAAACTGAACGGGACGAGCACTTAGGGCATCTTGGTGGCGCATGTTGGTAAGCTGGATACTTAATTCTTCCGGACTTGTTTTTGGCGACATTGCGAGCAGATTCCGATCATGCGCAAAAGATGTGACGTCAATTGAAATTTGTGTTTCGCCGCCATGGCATCCTGAATAGCTTCCAGTTCCGGCGAATAGAATTCGATGATCTTGCCGCATTCAGAGCAAATCATGTGATCGTGATGTTGGTGTTTATAGTTATGTTCGTAATGAGCACGGCCGTCCCCGAATCGCACTTCGCGAGCCAACCCCGCATCGGTAAGCAGCCTCAACGTTCGATAGACGGTAGTCTGGCCGACGGTTGGATCTTTTTCGCGGACCAGGCGATGGAGATCGTCTCCCGACAAGTGGCCTTCCGTGCGCAGGAAAACTTCGAGAATCAGATCGCGCTGCGCGGTACGCTTCAAGCCTTTCTTCTGAATATGCTTCAGGAAAACTTCCTGCTCTTCAGTCATCGGTTATGCGCAGGACCGCAAATGCTCTTCGGCCTGACAGATTCTAACATTCAAAGTCGTCAGGCGGACAATATTCAGCTCCCGCGGGTTTGCCTGGCGCGCTAACTGAAAGCGTGATAAAAGGCCCGCCGGTCACCTGATCATGCTTACAAAGTCGGGAGAACTCCTCTTTCCAATCCCGATGCAACCGAAAACGGAGGAGCAACAAAATGAAACTTCGCAGTTATCAATTACGACTTACGATTGGACTGGCCGCCCTCCTGGTGTTTTCGAGTTGCAAGCAAACCGGCGCCCCTGGCGGAACCTCAACGCTCAGCCTCAAACGCATCTCCATACCTTCGCGCGTGTTTACTATTGCGGGCGAGGCCCTGGCCTTTGAAGCGCTCGGCGAGGCAGGCCATTCGGGTGAGGTCTCTATTTCGCTCAGGCGATTGCAATCGCGTTTCGGTAAATTTGATCACGCATTGGTGTACGAATATGACAGCCAAGGCAAGGTATTTTCACAGCAGAGCCTGAACGTCGACCCGGACTCAGCGATCGCGTTCAAAGCAATGTCCGGGCGCCGGTATCTGGTTTATCCAGACCTCGGCCCGCGCTACCGAAACACTTATATAGTTGCTTGCAATTTGGGACGAGCTCGCCTGGCAGGACAGATTGTGCCGCGCATTTGTACACAGATTCTGTGTACAGATGGGCCTTTTCAGGCGTCGCAACTATTCGATCGCATTCCCGAATTGAAGACTCGCGCTACCGCTGCGGATCTTGGTGACGGAATAATTGGGGGCTTCGGCCGCCAGGGGAGTATCTGCGATCAGTGCCTCGGCCATCCTGAACCCGGCGGCTCGGATTTTGTCCCGGCAACTGGTTGTTCAGAGGGCGTGCCCTCAGACACTGAGCCTCCAACCAATCCCGAAGTGATCGTCTACACGCACTTAGACTATCCAACCAACGCTGATTGGCATTATCAAATCTACCGAACCAAATCGGACGGGACTGACGTGATCAATCTTTCAAACAACGAAAACTTCGAACGCTCGCCGGATGTGAATCACCATTCGGCGCGAATTGTTTTCGAATCTCTCAGCCAGAACAGCGGCCTTGTGCTTATGGATCTAAGCGGAAATAATCGAACGCTAATTCCCGGCACCGTGACAGCGTCACATCCAAAGTGGAGCCGCGATGCGGAATCGTTCATCGTTTATGTCGACCTGGAAAGCAATGTCAACAATTCGATTCACCGGGTGCGGCCGGATGGAAGCGACAACGTCGAAGTCGTTCACGCCGATGGCCAGAAAGTTATTCGCATCGTGGACGTGATAGACGATTTCCACATTATTTACAGCCAGGATGACGGCACCGGACGCGACAGTGACCTTTTCATTAAAGACATGAGAGACAGCAGTGCGCCTGTGAATCTCACGAACTCACCAGAGGTCGCTGAAGAGTTCCCGGTCATTTCTCACAATGGATCGCTGATCGCCTATCGAGCATATAACCCTAAGAATTTTCAAGGATACGACATTGTCATAGCGCGGCTAACATTGCCGTCCACGTTGACAGAACTGCACCGGATTCGCTTAAGCGCTCCCGCCGGCGCCATTTTTAGTGATCTGGATTTCTCTAATGACGACACCCGGCTCTACGTCCAGTCTTCAGTTGTGGAGACAGAGGGCACGACCAACACGTTTCAACTCTTTTCGATTAACGTCGATGGCAGCGGACAATTTCGGGTGACTGTGAATGACGAGACAGATGTCGAACCGAGTGTGGCCCCGCGCCGGTGATACGGCCAGAGTAAATGACGCGGTTTCGGCGATAAAGACTTACAAACCAATCATGGTATAAGCTCACTTTAATTCAGGTATCAATAAGTGAATAGAATGAATCCTAAGTGGAAAGGCATGTCCTTCGACGACTTATTTCGAAAAGATCGGCCTAATCGGCAACTGACAGAAAGGAAACCAACATGAAAGGCGCTAAAACAAAGAAGCAGTTGTCACCAAAACAACGTGAAGAACTACTCAGTGTATTGAAGACTCGTTTTGAGAAAAACATGAAGCGCCATAAAGGTCTTGAATGGGCTAAAGTACAAGCAAAGCTGGAAGCCAGTCCTGAAGAACTGTGGTCGCTCCATGAGATGGAAAGCACCGGCGGTGAACCGGATGTTGTCGGGCTTGATAAGAAGACGGGCGAATACATTTTTTACGATTGTTCAGCGGAAAGTCCTAAAGGCCGCAGAAGTGTTTGTTACGACGGTGAGGCTCTGGAGTCAAGGAAAGAACATAAACCGAAAGATAACGCTATTGATATGGCAGCCGGCATGGGCATTGAGCTTTTAACGGAAGACCAATATCGAGAGCTGCAGAGGCTTGGAAATTTCGATTCGAAAACATCGAGCTGGGTGAAAACACCTTCTGCTATTCGGAAACTCGGCGGCGCCCTCTTTTGTGATCGCCGCTACGACCATGTCTTCGTCTATCACAACGGTGCGGAATCTTACTATGCTGCCAGGGCGTTCCGTGGCTCGTTAAGGGCCTAAATTTGGACTTTGAATTCTTTCACCCTGGAGCTCTCGTGTAATTGAAGACTTTAAGATGAGGTTGGGGAAGTTTGTCGTCTGGAAGAGCTGCTTTCGGATCCCTGTAGAATTGGAAATCGATAGAGAATTCCTGAAGGATTTGGTCCGGGCCAGACTAGCCGAGCTGGATTAGTCTCCATCGAGTCTTTTAGGTCCACGCTAGCATTGTCTGCGTTCTTTTTTTACGTGGTGAAACATCCTTGCCTTCGTCAACGCCGTGGCACATCAAGGCAGTCATCATCGCTGTTTTCAGTATTCCGGCAGTCGTATTCCTTCTGCTCGGGAAATCAGAGTTGCCTTCGCTGAGGTTGGCGAAATCAACTGAGGATCTAACAATCCCTCCTTGTCTGTTGGTTGCGAAGAGTAAGAACAAGGAATCGCGGGTAATACCGATGAATCAAGAGGTGCATGAGGCGTCTAAAGACGGTTGCTGCAAACATGGAACCGAGCGAGGCTGTCTTTACGTTCTCAGGCAATGGTGTAAGCTCTACCACGATCAAACGGGGCCTTGAGATTGCCTGTACTCCGGCGGGAATAACTTATGGACTGACTCGGGTCGGTGGTCTGACCTGGAACGGGCTTCGACATACGTTTGCTACTCGCTTAAGCGAGCAAGGCGTTCATCCGTTCGATATCAAAGAACTGGTGGGCCATAAGACCCTTTCAGTGACGGCGAACTATGCGCACGGCACGCCAGACGCAATGCGACAAGCGGTCAATCGATTGAGAGGGATGCCCGCGGGCGTGATAGAGTTTCGGGCGGCAGGTTAGAACTGAATTACATCATCTTACATCATCACATCATCTTGAGGTGTTTGATGTAAGGTGAGAAAAGCTTGAAAGTGTTTGATAACGTGAGACCTAATTCCTCTTGGCCGGGGTGGCGAAATGGCAGACGCTACGGACTTAAAATCCGTTGGGAGTAATCCCGTGAGGGTTCGAATCCCTCCCTCGGCACCAATCATTTCAATAACTTACAAGTAGTCAAGACGTCGCTTCGATCATCCCAACGGAGTTAACTCCCTTGCGGAGCACGTTTTCGTTCAAATTCCCCAAACAAAACGCGCGTCCCGTGGATAGGAATGTCGTCATCGTCGGCTTTACGACCCTAAGATTCCAGTTGGAATCTCAAAATGACAGGCCGACCCCAAGCGTTTCAGTGTTGAGCATCGGACGGCTGTGGAGCGAACGTCAGACCGGCGACTTTTTAAATGGTGGAAACTAAGGGAGACTATTGTCCGAAAATATTAAAAGCGCGAACCGAGTTCAAGATCGACCCATTTCGTAACTTCAAGAAAATCGAGGGGGACCCTCATATCTTGGAAAACGCATTCAGTACAGTTGGATCTTAAGAGAATTATCTTCCCTTGGCCTTGGCTCCGCGAAGCGTCGTGCAAGTACTCGCCGCACGCGCGACGAGACTACAGTTCTCATCGATCACATCGCATTCAACCATTCCGACCGTGCGGCCTTGTTTGACCGCGGCGGACAATTCCTGCTCGCGGCGACCCGTAACGAAAACGTGCGCACCCTCGCCGACGAATTGCTTTGCCGTCGCCAAACCAATGCCGCTGGTGCCACCAGTAACGAGCGCAATTATTCCTTCGAGTTTACCCACGCCTTTTCTCCTTTCCTTCTTTTACTTCTTCGTGTGTTTAGTTCTGGTCGAGATTGTCATCAAACCTTCGAAAAACCAGCGACGCGTTGGTTCCGCCGAACCCAAAGCCGTTCGTTAACGCAGCCGCGACCGTAGCATCTCGCGCTTCGTTCGGAACGTAGTCAAGATCACATTCCGGATCGGGCGTGTGATAGTTGATTGTCGGAGGTAGTTTTCGATGGTGAATGGCGAGCACTGTGATGACGGATTCGACGCCGCCGGCAGCGCCAAGCAAATGACCCGTCATCGATTTGGTGGAGCTGAAAGCCAACTGGTAAGCGTGTTCGCCAAAAGTCTTTTTGACCGCGAGCGTTTCGCTTTTGTCGCCGAGCGGAGTCGAAGTGCCGTGAGCGTTGATGTAGCCGACTCCTTCCGGAGTAATGCCGGCGTCCTGAATCGCTCGCTGCATCGATCTGATAACTCCGCCCTGTGTCTCATCCGGCGCGGTTATGTGATAAGCGTCGGCCGTCATGCCGTAGCCACCAATCTCGGCGTAGACTCGCGCTCGGCGCCGGCGAGCATGCTCAAGTTCCTCGAGGATCATTATTCCCGAGCCTTCACCGACTACGAATCCGTCACGATTTAAATCGAAAGGACGCGACGCACTTCCCGGATCTTTGTTCCGCGTCGACAGCGCGCGCATCGCCGCAAACCCCGCGATACTCATAGGCGTGATGGTCGATTCGGCGCCACCACAGATCATGGCCACGGCGTCACCGCGCTGAATGATCTTGAACGAATCGCCGATGGCGTGATTGCCGGCTGCACATGCTGTGGCCGTCGCCGAATTGGGACCCATCGCGCCATTTCTGATCGAGACCTGTCCGGCGGCCATGTTCGCCAGCACCGAAATGATGAAGAAGGGCGAGATGCTATTCGGACCTTCGCGCAGGAGCTTTAAATGTTCGCGTTCAATTCCCCAGAAGTCGCCAATGCCGCTGCTGATGTAAACGCCAATGTCTTCGGCGTTCGCCTCAGAAATCCTTAATCCGCTGTCGGCAAGCGCCTCATCGGAGGCGGCGATCGCGTAGTGGGTGAACGCGCCCATCTTGCGCGCTTCTTTCTTCTCAACGTAGTTGAGCGGATTGAAGTCTTTCACTTCGCACGCGAATCGCACTGGAAAGTTGCTCGCATCAAACTTCGTGATCGGCCCCGCGCCGCTCTTGCCCGCCATCAAGCCGTGCCAGGTTGACTCAGCCGTGTTGCCGAGCGGAGTTACCAAACCCAGGCCAGTGACGACGACTCGACGTTTAATCAAGATATGATCTCCTGGATACCATTACCCCGGGACTCGGCCTGACGCATGGGGACGTCGGTTCGTCAAAGGTTCCTCAATGAGCGCACGAAGGCCGCCAGGGCTTCACCGATCTTTTCGGGGCTATCCTCCTGAATAAAGTGGATTCCTTCGACAGTCACTTCGGTTTGATTGGGCCATGTCCGGCAAAACTCACGTCGTCGGCCCGTTAATACCGCACCCGGTTCTGCATTAATAAAAAGCTTCGGGACACGACTGTCGGCTAGCCAGCGACCGCAATCAGTGGCCACTCGGACTACTTCGGGCGTCTCGCCCTCGATGGGAATTTGACCTAACCACGTCAGAATTGGACGACGATCTTCCCCTGCATTGGCAAATGGAGCGCGATATGCAGCCATCTCATCCTCGCTCAACCTGCGCAATATCGCTCCCGGCAAGACGTTTTCAACGATCAGATTCTTCTCCAGCACCATTGTTTCGCCGTCCTTACTGCGAGATCCCTGGACGAGGGATCTCAGCTCATTTGTATCAATACGCCCGTCGGACCCGATAACACAGCACCCTTCGGAGTGTGGCTGACCGCCCGGCGGAGGGTCGGAATGACGATGCCGGATCCTAACGGCGTCGGGCTCCGATGAGGAAAGACGCCATGACGGCCGGCACGTCCCCAACGACGCGAAAACGGTGGCGAGTTCCGTTCTCAATCAGGACATCGCCGGGAGAGAGCACCGACTCCGCGCCATCGTCGAGCTGGACTGCAATGTTGCCGGAGATAACGATCCCGAAATCCGTCGTGTCGGTCCTGTGAAAGCCGTCGTTAGCCCCACCGGGTCCGTCGCCATCCTCGAGGTGCATCTCGGGAGTGGGTTCTGGTGCAACCACGCCGTTCGGCAAGTACGTCCCCACCAGGAAGCGGACGCCACCTACGGGTGGGAATATACCGGGCGCCACCGGATTGTTCCCCGCGTTCGGGTAGGTTGCGGGCCCATTGGCATTCCAGAGGAAGGCGAGCTCTCCTAGGCCAGGGATGGGCGTCCCATCGACTTTCTGGTCTCGCACAAAAACAGCCCGACCCTTGGCGTCATGGCCGGTGACAACCGTGCGTACCTTCATTCCCTGTCTCTTCTCGTCCGGCTTGTTCATGGTCACGTTCTTGGATACTTGTAATTTCGTTTTCATTTTTAGTTTTCCTTTCG
>Ga0207685_10000021_pt1 | contig 131248 bp, 121 predicted proteins | sample LARL111metaG_FD_184350 | JGI IMG/M metagenome (GOLD analysis project Ga0207685, IMG submission 184350) | Corn, switchgrass and miscanthus rhizosphere microbial communities from Kellogg Biological Station, Michigan, USA - LAR L11-1 metaG... | ecosystem: Host-associated > Plants > Roots >...
TTCCAGCTTGGTCTACGATTCATTCGGCAATCTAACTAGCGGCTCAGCGTCAACGCGTTACACTTACACAGCTCGGGAAATCGATTCTGGGACGGGCCTCATCTATTACCGCGCTCGCTGGTACGACCCAGCGCAAGGGAGGTTTGTATCTGAGGATCCAATTGGGCTGGAGGGCGGCATCAACCTTTATGCTTATGTTGCCAATGACTCCGTTGACTACACGGATCCTCTGGGACTCAAAAGACTAAAACCCAATAGCCGTAAGCGCCACGCAAGTCCAGCTCAGAGTTGTGTTTGTAAAGCAGAAGATCCGGACGCAGAAGATGACAGTTTTTTGACGTTGTTGGGCAGCTACGGAATCGGAGTAGCAAAAGGCTTTAGCGGAGCGGCTATAGGGACAGTAGAGCTGCCTATTGATCTCGTTAAGGATCCGATCGGGACAGTAACCGCAGTTGTCGATGATATCGGAATGCGGATTCAGACACTCGGCGAGATCGCTATTCACCCCGTTGCGGGATACGACGCGATTATCGACGCCATAATGGTAATCGGTCCCAATAAGGCCATGGAGACTCTAGGCGACGCAGGCGGTCAGCTCATTTTTTTCAAGGGTATGGCAGATCTCGGTCAGAGAATTAGAGCTGCCAAGGAACCTGAGCTTGGAGAAAACTGCAGGATTGCGCCACTGGGTAACAGAACCGATCATCCCTACGGACGCTGGCCGCATTATCATCGGCGCGGTCCAAGGGGTCCTGATGGCAATCCATTACCGGGGCAAGGAATCAAAAGACACCGACCATTTGAACCAAGCAAGCATGACAAGCGCTTTACCGATAGATTCTAATTGCGAGGGGGTTTTCGAGTGATCATGCGTCGTTTCTTTAGCAGACCAGAAGAGTCCCGCGGACCACGACCTGGGATTACTCCACCAATTATTGTGGATGAACAGGGTACGGCGACCGTATTCGAGTCCGTCGAGGATGCAGAGCGTTACCTTGAGCCAATCGACGTAAGGAATGGTGAGTATGTGGCCTACGATAGTGAAGGACGGCTGTTGCGACTCTTGCCTACTTCTCCCCGCATAACTATCGAGAATGCAGATTTGGAACCTCACCATTCGAATGAGGTCCGCGAGTTACTGGTTCGTCTTCTGAGCTATACTGGTGTGCCGGTAGAAATATTGCGCAGCGAGAGCCTTCAAGAACTAGTTGCAAGAAGTCTCGAATACAAGACAAAATGAGTCGACTGCTGTCGACACGTTGGAGTCATGTTTTGGATTATGAGAATGGCTTGAAGCAAGCATCACTTGCCGGCGGAGTGACCGTCTCGTATGCCTAGGATGCCCTGGGCCGGCGGATTCAACCCAGCACTAGCGACGATTCGATGAAGTTCGTTTATGACGGGCAGGATGTCGTGCGCGATCTTAACGACGATGGCAGTACGCGCGCTCTATTTCACAACTGATCATCTGGGCAGTACTCGTGCGTTCACGAACGCAAGTGGCAATGTCACTTCAAATTTGAGTTACGACTCATTCGGCAACAGCACGGGCAGTTCACTGACGCGATCCACCTATACCGGCCGCGAATTCGATTCCGACACCGGCCTATATTACTACCGCGCTCGCTGGTACGACTCGCAGGTGGGACGATTTATTTCTGAGGATCCGATTGGTTTTGGTGGCGGAGTCAACTGGTACTCTTATGTTGAAGACAACCCTACGAATGACATCGATCCTGAGGGCTTGCGAGGAGGTCGAGGGCCTGGACACGATGTTTCATTGAGGAGGGACCCTCGTAAATGGCTGGAAAGATTCAGGGGTCGCCGAGAAAGAAATAGGGGAGACAGCCCGGGTCATGACGAGCAACTTAGAACCAGGTGTCGTGAATTGGAAAAATGGTTACTATCTTTGATAATGGTCGATCTTTCGGAGGCTAACCTGCACCGCGAACTGATGAACCAGTACGATTGGTGCAAGAAGAAATTTCCGAAAACATGCAGGGATGGTCGTCTGGGTACTGAGCATGCTGCTGAAGAATCTCCTCAGCCGGCGCCTAGTCAGAATCGTGGGTGGATCGATGACGGAATTCCTCGCTGGGATGATGGGACACCTCTAGATCCAGCCAAATACCCGGAGGAATACGAAAGAGCACGAAACCGGATGCGACTGCGTGGACTCTATCTTTTCCCAATTAATCCGGTGGTACCAAATCTTAACCTTAATCCCGGTACCGTGCCGATTAGACCTTTGGTGTGGGCGTGGTAATCCGGGACTTCAATTCCGTCTGGGTATTGTAAAGATCGGAGAGACAACATGACTGAAGCAGACGCTCTGTTCGCCAAAGCTTACGACCTAAATGTTGTTGAAGAGCAACATGAGAAAGCGATCTCGATTTGCAGGCAGGCGCTTGAACTTGAGCCAAACAATTATCGAGTACGCGTCTACTTGGGAATGCTGCTTAGCGATTACGGAACTGCTGAACAGCAAGAAGAAGGCCGTAAGCATTTCCTGGAAGGCATTACTGTAGCAAAAGATAATCCAGAGTTATGTGATAACTGGTTTGAAGAATCCGGCTTGCATAATCTGGCTATTTGGGAATGGAAGCATGGCGATCGAGTTACTGCCTGTCTTCTTTTTCTCGCTGATGTCTTGACTTGTCACAGTAAAGAATCCTATGAATACCTTTTCAAACTAATTGATGAAATAATTCCAAAGAGATCGACTGACCTGAAGATTGTTTTAGCCAAAATTGCAAACTTGGAATCCTCACGCAGCCGAGACACTCATTAGCTAGCGTTATCAGTCATGAGCCGCCTCTAGGAACGATATCGCGGGCGTCCTAATTGAACGTGTTGCCGGTGTTCCTAACCTCCATCGTACGACCCGCAGGTGGCACGGTTCAACTCAGAGGATCAATTAGATTCAAAAGTGGCGATATCAATCTCCACACTTATGTTAAGGACCAGCCGCTTGCGAGTCCCTGATCGATCTGTACGTTGAGGGGTGCGACGTTGAGCCTGAGGTTTGGGAACGGCTAACTGATGGATTGAAAGATCTCAGTATTCACTTCTAAAGTAGAGTGATGCTGGCAGATCGAGATCCGTAAGCGTGGTCACAATGAAGAACTTTTCAACTGCCGGTTCATTCTCAGCAGGAGCGGGGCTACTGGCAGGCGGTACAAGTGGCTGATTCTCGCGATGTTCATCGTGACGATCGTCACAATGATCTACACGTTGATCATTCGAACCCCAAAGGCCAGGTACGTAGAAGAACAACTCGAACGAGAGTTTAATTCCGTTGCTGTTTTTCCACAGGCCACTACGACTCACTCGGATAAGTCTTATAAGGATGCTCAAGCTTTGGTCGTATCCAGATATTCCACTCTTGCCAGTTACTCGGAAATAGGAGCTTACTACGACACTGAGCTTCCAAAGCATGGATGGAGATTTGTATCCGAGCGAGCAGTTACCGACTGGGGCCGGAACCTCGGCGGAAAGACTGCACATTACTGCAAGGGCGACTGGTCTGCAGATGTCGAATATATGGGGAAAGACAGCAATGGTCGAGGCGACTATGCTCTCTCTTTGAGTTGAACGGTATAACGAGGGGTCAGGCCTGCGATACTGCGATCCTGTTCTGACTAAATTTTAGTGGGAGCAAGTCTTGAGCTGCTCCCAGGAATTATCCGAGTGAGCAGGTCGTAGTGAGTCGCCGAAACGACGCCGCCAGATCCAAGGTGCACGAAGATAGAGAAATGAGTAAGCTTGCGGCGGGTATCACGAACCAGTATCAGCAGCGTGATTGAGAATCGCAAAATTGCAGGCCTGACCCCGCGCAACCGCGCAAGGTCTTTCGAATCCTCCTGCAAACGGGAGCATAATCCGAGGCGCCGGCACGAGATCCTTACGAGGAAGGCCGCAATTTCAAATGATAAATAACAAAGCCGCCTGTACTCTCAGCCGGCTCGCGTTCGTACCATCGGTCCAGATTAGAGAGATTGTCATCGGGCGAGACAACGGCATAAGAAAGAATCGGATTGCCGGCGACGGCCCGATCAAATGTCGCAGCGAATCCAGCATACTCTTGTGCGGCGTTATTGATCTCCTCTTCGGTCACTACACCACGGCTTTTGGTAAGCATAGTGACGCCGGCGCGTTCCGCTCCAAAAACTTCCCAACGTGCGCTGTAATCACTATGTAGCGCTTCTGATAGTTGCTTATCATCAATGCCCGAGTAGTAAAGGTACTGGTAAAACCTCGTCTTTTGTTCTATCAGATCGAGATTCGAAAAGGTATAAAGGTGTTGGGCCCACAAAACCGGATTACGTGCAGTGGCCGGAAAACTATGCGTTAAAAACAGGTTCGACGCGAAGACGACTCCTTCGCGATTTTCTTCGTTAAACTTCAGAGCTACAGCACGCGCCTCATCCAGGTGAATGTTTAAGCTCTTGATCCTTAGAGTGCCGCGAATTCCAAGCACCGCTGACATGGTCAGCGCTCCGACAGTCAGATAAATCAGGATTGGACTCGACACTTTGTACCTCACGAGGCCCAAAGCCAAAAAAAATGCCAGTACAATCCAGTAATTAGTCACGAATTCTTCGTAATGAAAGGATTGCAAAGAGTGTCCTGTTATGATCTGCTGATTGAAAACCAAAAAAGTAGCCAGCGCAAATGATGATGCAAAAAGGATTTTGGGATCTCGGTAGGCTCGCAACTTTTGCTTCGCGTAGTAACCGAGGCCGCAAAGAATTAGAAAGCCGTAGATTTCGGGGGCGCGAAATAAATCGGGAGCGTGGGTTATCTCTAAAAGTTGTGCGCGGTCCAGGGTGGGGGGCCTATGAATTAAAAGCCATGCGTAAGGCGCCAGTGCAATCACACTGATGGCCGTAATTATTCCCGCGACTTGCAATACCCTCTTGCGGTCTTCGCCTCTGGCAATGAACCATAAGATGATGATCGTGCAAAACCACGCCAGCGCGGCCGTCCAAAGAAAGAAATAGGAGTAAACCAGAATGGTAAAACTCAAACCAGCCAACACCGCCCAGGCTGGATTTCTGGTTAAGGCGCGCCAAATGAACAGACAGGAGGCTATGAATATCGGAAACGGAATGGCAGGCACAATGCGACGAAGGAATGGGAGGAGGTCATAACCGGATTGTGCGCCCAACAGAGCTTGTAATGGATTGAGAGCCGCCAGGGTGCCTAAACACAGGACGCCAACTGCGCCCGCCCTGGCAAGGCTTATGTTTAGCGTAAGTTCGAAGAGGAACCACAGAATCACAAGAGCCGATGCAATGGTTGTTAATGGGAGAAGAACGATGAAAGCAGTGGACGCCGAGACATGAAGAAGCCTCGCTGGTAAAGCGACCATATAGGCCGGCAGAAACTGAATAGAGTACAAACTCTCGTACTGGCTGTTATCTTTTCCTGTGTACGGATCGTTGCGTCTCGGCCTACCATCGATCAAGGCATTTGTATATGCTGCATATGCTAATTCATCAGTGTCCAGATAAGCGCAGGAGCCATTCCATTCTGAGCCGCGAGCATAATTCAGATACAACTGGGGCATCGAAGTAATCAACGCGAGAAATGCAGCGATGATTACGATCTTCAGTGTTTCCAAATTTCTGAGCAATGAGGTGTACCGATCGGAATCTTTCGCTTGGGATCGCCTTCAGTGTCGTCATTTTCAAATATAACCACCCTCGGCGCGCACAAGCAAGGTTTGTCCACTACCTGCAAAGATAAGTTTTCCAGTTACGTTTCCCTTTGTTTGTATTTAGCTCCTTCAGAAACGGCTGACCACTCTTTGACTGACAAATCAGATACGCCTTGTTGAGTGTTGAACTTTTGAAGGATAGCCGACTCAAAGATTCCATTAACAAAAAAGAATTGACACACTTTGGGTATTTCGATATGGTGCCTTTGCTTCAGAATCTCAGCACGAACTCCCGATAATTCGTGCTCCCCCCAACAGCAAGGTAAAACGAATGTACTCTCCATCCATCCCGCAGCCTGCGGTTCATTGTGCAGGTTGGAGCCGCGACGTTGACGGGTGGGATTTGGGGCATTGAGGATTTGCCTGACCTCGACATTCCAGGAGGGTCAGATATGAGCTTGACCGGCATAGCAAACAGAACCGGAGTTTCAATCGATTCTTTAAGGTCGCTCGTTGATGGTGTAGTACCGCCCGGAATCGCTAATCGGCTTGGCATTAGTAGTACTACTCTCCAGGAGTTTGTTGACGGTCAAGCAGCGGGAATGGTTGTGTACTTTGGCGTCAGCTCTGCGGCCTCGCAAGAATTTCGAGATTTGATTGGCAGAGAAGGAGCAATAGGATTGCTTATCGGAATGCTGTTAGAAAAAGGGCGACGTTAGCAATACTCCTACTACCCTAGCGCCGGACGTCTGCAATGGACTGTAGGCGACTACCGCGCAGGCTGGCCTTGATTATTTTCCAGGTTCGCCCTGCCCTTCATAACCTTAATCTGGGATTCTCGTCCTTAAAGATTTCCTTGACCTGAAGCTCGAAAGCTGCGCCAATACTGATTGGCCCTGAAATGAAATGTCAGGGCTAAACCGACTAGTTCATGAGTATTCAGCGTCAAAACTTTATTGCGCTTCGCACTGTGTTTCCCGTCGTGGTCTTTGCAACCATTTTCACGCTTGCGCTGCGACAGTCGTCGACGCTCGACCCCGATCTCTGGTGGCATTTGCAGACCGCCAAGGACATTGTCGCTACCAGGAGCATTCCGCACGCTGATTCTTACTCGTTCACCAAGACTGGGGCGGAATGGATAACGCATGAATGGCTCTCTGAACTCTTCATGTACGGAATCTATCGCTTGAGCGGTCTGGGCGGCCTGGTGCTGATCTTCTCGGCGATCGTCACCATGGCATTCTTTTTTGTGTACAGGGTTTCCGCCGGACGTCCGTACGTGGCTGGTCTGGCTACCTTGCTTGCCGCTTTTGCTTCTACTCCGCTTTTCGGTATTCGCGCGCAGATGATCACACTTCTGCTCGCAAGTGTCTTCATTATGATCCTGCGGAGTCATGAACAGAACCATCAAAGTCGCATCGTATGGTGGCTGCCCGTGCTAATGCTCTTCTGGGTGAACCTACATGGGGGCTACGCATTAGGTTTTGGGCTGATAACGCTTTTCCTGATTAGCGCAGTTCTTGATCGCAACTGGCCGTTGACACGTTCGCTTGTTATTAGCGGAGCTGCATGCGCCGTCGTAGCGCCACTGAATCCGAATGGCTTCCACATCTTCACTTATCCAATTCAAACTTTGACATCCCCATCAATGGCCGCCTTGATCGATGAATGGTCATCACCCGATTTTCACCAGACAATGTTTCTTCCGCTGGTTGGGTTTTTGTTTCTTCTCTTCGCCGTTCTCGCCTTGTCGCCAAAACGGCCTCGCCTCGGCGAACTATTTCTGCTGATTGTGACGGCATTCGGGGCGCTGCGATCTGCTCGTCATGTGCCAATCTTCGCACTGGTCGCGGTTCCCTTCTTCGCCGATCATCTTTGGAGGTTAATGGGGGTGCGTGACTGGAACAAGGCGTTGACCGGCAAAGAACCCGCAACCGCCGGGAAACTGATTCTCGGCCTTATTTTGGTCGTGATGTCATTAGCGTTCCCGATCGGACTCTTCTGGCATTTCATAACACATCAGCCAGCGTACGTGGCAAAGAGAAATCCCGTAGCAGCAGTCGACTTCATTGAGACGCGTCACGTGCCGGGACCTATCTTCAACAAGTATGGCTGGGGCGGATACTTGATCTTCCGGCTTTATCCGGATTATCGAGTCTTTGTCGATGGACGGGCAGATGTGTACGGCGACGAATTCTTGTTCCAGATGGTCGACACCTACGACGGTCACACCGGATGGCGCGCGCCGCTCGATCGCTATCGCGTGCGTACAGTATTGATTCCGCCTGACGCTTCTCTCGCCAGCTTGTTACAAATCGATCGGGAATGGCAGAAAGTTTACGAAGACAATCAGGCCGTGATTTTCACGAGGTAGAGTGCGTGGCTTAATGCTCGAAAAGTTGACCACTTTCGCGGCGCTTAAGACTGGCGGGTTTCGATAATCATTTCCGCTTAAAGAATTGAACTGCGCGCTCGTGTTTCTCGGCGGCGGCGCGACTGTCGAAGGTTCCCAGGTTGCGACGCTTGCCGGTCTTCGGATCCTTTTTTCGCGAATAGAGCCGATATTTTCCAGACTTGAGTTTTCGGATCATTCGAAACCTCCAATTCTCACTGCACCCCTGACGGTCGGGTTTCTACAATATTATGCGAGCGAGGCATCGCGTAATTCTTTAAATAACCTCACAAGAGAATCGAGTTGATAGTTTGCGTTCAGGCCGCTCGGATTAGGAAGAACCCAGACGCACGCGCCGGCCAGCGTTTCGTCTTGTTCGCCGATTCCAGCTTTTGGTCTTGCAAAAGCAGATCGATAGGCGCCGACGCCGAGTACGGCGAGAATGCGCGGTTGATAGCGCTGGACTTTCGATCTCAGCCGGCGGCCGCCTTTGATGAATTCCGCTTTGGACAAGTCGGCCTCAGAAGCCGTCGCCTGCGCCACGACATTCGTAATTCCCAGGCCACTATCTAACAGTGAGCGTTCTTCAAACGGGGAAAGCAATCGGTCGGTAAATCCTGATTGATAAAGCGCCGGCCAAAATCGATTGCCCGGTCGCGCAAAATGATGGCCAACCGCAGCCGTATAGAGACCCGGGTTGATCCCGCAAAAGAGCACGCGCAAATTTTCGGCAATCACATCGGGCACAGTCTTGCCTGCCGCCGCCAGAAGGTGTTCGTTAGTCGGCCTGAAAGGTGTTGTAGTTTTGCGTGCTACCTGACTTGCTCTTAAAGTAACTACGTGTGGTAAGTCAAGAAAGGATCTCTCAGAAGCCCGACCGTCAGGAAGGTCAACGGTATCAAATGGCCCTGAAGCGAAAAAAGGCGAGCAAGAAGGTCGCGGTCCGGAGTCGAAAGTCCGATCGGACGATTTGCAATCGCGCGCGCCGGGCAAGCATGCCCGCAGAGATTCATCCGATGTTGGCAACTCTGGTGGATGAGCCCTTCTCAAATCCCGCGTGGATTTTTGAGACGAAGTGGGACGGCTTTCGCTCGGTCTGTTTTATCAAGAAAGGCAAGGCACGTTTCGTTTCCCGGAATCAGTTGGAAATGACTCAGCAGTATCCCGAATTGGCGACGATCGCGAAGCATGTTGACGCGAAAGAAGCGATTCTTGATGGTGAGATCGTCGCCCTTGATGAGCGAGGCATGCCGCGCTTTCAGTTGCTGCAACCCCGTGTCGGTCGCAAGAGCGGCATCGAGGCCCTCAGAGGCAAAGGGCAAATCGTCTATTACGTGTTCGATCTGCTCTACTGCGACGGTTACGATCTGACGTCATGCGCGCTGGTCGAACGCAAAGCTGCCCTGGAACGAATTGTTCGACCGGCAACCTTTGTGAAAGTTTCTGATCACATCGAGGCGGAAGGCGAGCACTTTTTCAAACACATCGAAAAGTTTCATCTCGAAGGAATGATTGCCAAGCGCGCCGCTAGTCCTTACGTCCCGAGAAGAAGTTCCGATTGGCTAAAGATAAAGACTGTGCAACGTTCAGAGGTGGTGATTGGCGGTTACACCCAGCCGCGCGCGTCACGTTCGTATTTTGGCGCGCTGGTGGTCGGACTGTATCGCGACGCTAAGTTGTATTACGTCGCGCACACCGGGGGCGGATTCAATCAACGGACTCTGGCGCAGGTTTACAAGCTGATGCAACCGCTGAAGACAGAGCAGTGTCCTTTTGTAGTCAAACCTAAAACAAACGAGCCGGTGCAGTGGGTGAAACCTAAACTGGTGGCCGAAATTAAATTCAGCGAATGGACCGCCGACCTGCACATGCGGCATCCGATTTTTCTCGGATTGCGCGAAGACAAAAAGCCGGTTGATTGTAAATTTGATTTCGAAGTCGACACTGACGCGCTAGTGAAAAGCTGATATTTCGCAGCCGTTTGAGCCTAAGCATTTTGGGAGGAACGAACGGGTGCGCCCCCCTCCCATAATCATTCCAAGAGGCCCAAAATCGAGGAAAACGTTAAGAATTGTGCGGCTTTTTGAAGGTTGCCGGTCAGGCATTGGCCCGCAAGAGGCCCCGGAAAATGCCTTGAATCTGCACGCGAGAGGCATGTAAGCGGATGGGTTCAAGTTCGGAATTTGCCGGCCGTAACTCCACCTCAGATCCAAAGCGGAATAGGCGCTTAAGCGTGGCCCGCGCTTCATCGACCAGGGCGACCACGATTTCTCCGTCGCGCGCCTCGGTGCGATTCTCGATCAGCGCGATATCGCCATCGCAAATGTGCTCATCTATCATTGAATCGCCTTTAACCCGGAGTGCGTAAACCCGTTCAGGTCGCACGCGACCGAGCATAAAGCGCGGCACCGCGATCATCTCGATATCTTCCACCGCGTCGTTTGGCACGCCCGCAGCAATTTGTCCCAGGAGAGCAACTTCGCACACGGCGTCAGCCGCCGCCTCTTCGACTCTGACAGCGAGAGTGAATCGTCCTTCTTCATGTTCGCGCCTGATCAGGCCGCGCTTCTCGAGTGCCGAAATGTGTTTGGCGATCGTGGCTTTCGATTTGACGCCGAAGTTGCGAGCGATCTGTGCGTACGAAGGTTCGTGACCGTGCTTTGCGAGAAATCGGGTGATGTAGTCGAGGACCTCTTTCTGGCGTTGCGTTCGCGGCAGCATCTGGATTCTCAATCAATCGGGACTCGGAAGTGATTCTAAGCACGCATCGCAAACCTCGTCAAGCATTTTGCGACGAGCTTGATGAGTTTCCGTCACGACTGGTGGCGTGGGTGTTCGAAACGAGACGAGCCCAGCACTAAGTTGACTAACCTGAACTGATCGGATAAATGTAGTCGCGACCAACCCCGTTTTTTACGCGAACATGTAACCGGATATTGAGTTTACGCGTATTAGTGGTCTTAGCGTTTCTCTTTTCCGAAGGCGGGTTCGCCTGCGGTTTCCAGCAACAACAAAACAACCTGAAAGGAAATATCCCCATGAAAGACACGTTTCGCTTCAACCGTGACTTGGGCTGGCTTCTGCTTTTAATCGCCGTGTTGGCAGTGAGTACGATGGCGATCGGCGCCTTCGCGACGCATGCTCAGAATCCACCGCCGTCGCAAACTCCTGCCACCCAGAGCCCGGCGCCGGTGCGGAGTGCAACGCCGGCTCCCAGCCCAACGCCGACCCCGGTTAATTGGTCGGAAGATCCAATGTTGAAGCGGTTTGTTTTTCGCGGCATCGGACCCGCCAGCATGGGCGGGCGCGTCGATGACATCGCGGCGGTTGATAGTAATCCTTACATCTTTTATGTCGGACTCGCGACCGGAGGCGTTTGGAAAACCACCAATAACGGGACCACTTTCACCCCTGTTTTTGACAGCTATTCTACGGCTTCGATCGGAGACATCGCGATAGCCCCGTCAAATCCGGATATCGTCTGGGTTGGCACGGGCGAGGCAAATAACCGTCAGAGTGCCAGCTTTGGGGACGGCATCTACAAGTCGACGGATGGTGGAAAGACATTTACCAGAATGGGCCTCGAGAATACGCAGACGATCGCCCGCATTGTCGTCGATCCGAAAGATCCGAACGTGGTTTATGTTGCGGTGCTCGGGCACCTGTTTGGTCCCAACCTGGAGCGCGGGATCTTCAAAACGACAGATGGCGGCAAGACCTGGAATAACGTTAACTTCATCAATGCCGATACAGGATTCACCGATCTCGTCATGGATCCTTCTGATAACAAGACTCTGTACGCTGCTTCTTACCAGCGCCGGCGAACATCCTGGGGCTTCAATGGCGGCGGTCCGGGCAGCGGCATCTGGAAGACAATCGATGCCGGCAAGAATTGGAAAAGGCTGGACGGGAATGGGTTGCCGGAAGGCTTGCTCGGCCGCATTGGTATCGACGTATCGCGGTCAAATCCGAATGTGCTCTATGCGCAGATAGAAGTGGGCGCGAGCACCGGCACCGGCGGCGAAGAGGTGTTAGTCGGCGGCGGCGCGAGTGCCAGTCCGACACCGACACCAACGCCGGCGCCATCGGGGGCGACGACGCCATCCGCTTCACCAACTCCGGCCCAACCGGATCCGAAGAAATCCGGGGTCTGGCGATCAGACGATAAAGGAAGAACGTGGCGCGTGGTGGCCAGCTGTTTCAATGCCGGTAACTGCACCGAAAATAATCGCCCGATGTATTACAGTCAGATTCGCGTCGATCCGAGCAACCCGGAAAATGTTTTTGTCGGAGGGTTGAACTTCAGCAAATCGATCGACGGCGGCAAGAAATTTATTTCGCTGCAGCCTGGAATCGCGCACAGCGATCACCATGCAATTTGGGTCGATCCTAAAAATGGCAATCACATAATGATCGGTAACGATGGTGGTCTCGACGTTACTTATGATCAGGGCGCGACCTGGGAATTCGTCAATACAATTCCTGCGGCACAGTTCTATGCCGTCGCCGCAGACATGCGTAGACCCTACTACGTTTATGGTGGTTTACAGGACAACGGTTCATGGGGCGGGCCAAGCCAGACGCGCAATCCCATCGCAGGCATCACGAACGCTGACTGGTTCCGGATTGGCGGCGGCGATGGCTTTTATGCGCAAGCTGATCCGTCTGATCCGTTTATCCTTTATTCCGAATCGCAGAATGGCGCGATGAGCCGTATCGATCTGCGGACGGGACGCTCGCAAAGCATTCGTCCGCGAACGGCTGTTCGTCGCGGCGGTGGCAACCGCGGTGGCGGGGGCGGAGCAGGCCGCGCCGGCGGAGGTGGTGATGCTCCGGCGGCGAATGCCTCGGCCCAGGATCCGCAGGCCGCTCTGGCAGCGGTGATCGCGGCAGGTGGCGGCGGTGGTGGTTTCGGCGGCTTTGGCGGCGCCAACCTGGCCACTTCGAATGTCGTTCCGGCGCCGGCGGAAAACGAACAGTATCGCTTTTATTGGAACACGCCGCTGGTGATGTCACCGCATAATCCCCGTCTGCTTTATGCGGGCGGCAATCGTTTGTTCAAGTCACTCGATCGCGGTGATACCTGGACAGCGACGCCGGATCTGACAAAGCACATCGACCGCAACACGCTGTCAATCATGGGCGTGAAGGGTAGCGAGCCGATGGCTTCGAAGAACGACGGCTATACGAGCTACGGTTACGTCGTCACCGTGGCAGAGTCATCTCTGGTGCCAGGCATTCTTTGGGCGGGAACCGATGACGGCAATGTTCAGCTAAGCCGCGATGGCGGCGCGACCTGGATCAATGTCGCGAAGAATGTTTCGATCCTCGCTGATAAAACCGGCGAGCTTTACCACATCACCCGCGTCGAACCTTCGCACTTTGACGCCGGCACTTGCTATCTCTCCGTCGACGGCCATCGCTTTGACGATTTGAAGCCGTATCTCTTTGTCACTCGCGATTACGGCCAGACGTGGACTTCGATTGTCGGCGACTTGCCGGCAATTGGAAACGTCAACGTTATCCGTGAAGATCCGAAGAACAAGGATCTTTTGTACGCGGGCACCGAGTTTGGACTGTTTGTTTCGTTCGACGGCGGTAAACAATGGCGACAATTCATGTCGGGCATGCCTCGCGTTCGGGTCGATGACATTCTGGTTCATCCGCGCGACAACGATTTGATTGTCGGCACGCACGGCCGCGGAATTTATATTCTCGATGACATAACTCCGTTGCAGCAGCTTGCGTCGGGAAAAGTTCTGGACACGGATGCGTTTTTGTTTGATGTTCGTCCGGGAACCCAATGGCTGAACGACGTCAGGCTCAGCCGTTACTCCGGAGGATCAAAAGTCTTCCGCGGCAATAATCCGGCGCCTGGAACCGCGATTAGCTATTACCTTAAGACGTCGCCGAGTGGGGATGTGAAGATCACAATTTCCGACTATTCAGGAAAAGTGATTCGCACGATCGCGGGTACTAAAGATGCAGGTATCAACCGCATGCAGTGGAACCTGCGCGGCGATCCGCCGCAGCGCCCCGCAAATCTGCCGCCCGGATTCGGTGGTGGCGGCGGCGGAGGAGGTGGTGGAGGAGGCGGCGGCTTCGCGGGCTTCTTTAATCTCGGACCTGTGATTGACCCGGGAACCTACGCGGTGAAGTTATCCGTGAACGGCAAAGACTACACTACGAAGGTCGTCGTCGAAGCCGATCCGGGAATTCAGCCGTAACGCCATCGTTTGGAGTCTCGCCTTCAGGAGGAATTATCGACATGTACGCCGTCTCAAGGCGGAACTCCGAACGCTATTCAATCACTCTCGCCATTACACATTTCAAATAGTGCGTCTCGGGAACGCCGAGCAGCACCGGATGATCGCCGGATTGACCGCGCTTTTCGATGAGTTGGACGCGCCGTCGCGCATCGAGAGTGGCGTCAACGATGATCTCAAGGAACAACTGCTCGCTGATGTGATACGAGCACGAGCAGGTCACCAATACTCCGCCAGGATTCAAGAGTTTCAGGGCGCGCAAATTGATCTCTTTATACCCACGCGATCCCGACTTCACCGTCGCGCGGTTTTTAGCGAATGCCGGCGGATCCAGAATTATCGTGTCAAAGCGCTCTCCGGCGCTCTCGAATTCTCGCAGGGCATCGAACACGTTCGCAGCGCGAAAATCAACATTCCCTGCGCCATTTAATTCGGCGTTATGCCTCGCTGCCTTAATAGCATCCGACGAGATGTCGATGCCAATCACGTTTGCGCACTCCGAAGCGATGTGTAACGTGAAGCCGCCGTTGAAGGTGAAGCAATCCAACGCCTTCCCATGCGCGAACCGTTTCGCTGCCAGATAGTTCTCCCGTTGATCGAGGAAGGCACCAGTCTTCTGGCCGCTGAGCGGAGAGACGATGACGCGGACGCCGTGCTGGTTGATCTCAATCTCCTCCGGCGCCTCCCCGAACAGGACGCTCGAATGCAAATCCAAACCCTCCAACTCACGTATGCGGGCATCGTTGCGCTCAACGACCGCTCTTGGTTTGAATTCCTGAACGATCAATTCAACCAGCAGTGCTTTAATTTGCTCCGCGCCCTGTGAGAGAGTCTGAATCACGAACACGTTATCGTAGACGTCGACGATCAGCGATGACAGCAAGTCGCCCTCGGAATAGACCACCCGATAGGCGTTAGTTTCCTGCGAAATGGCGGCGCGTCTTTCGCGGCAGCGTCGCAAGCGTGATATCCACCATTCGCGATCAATTGTCTCGTTGCGCGTGGTCAGAAAGCGTAAAGCAATCTCCGAAGCGTCGCTGTAAAAAGCCTGACCAACCAGATTTCCGGCTTCATCGACAGCGCGCACTATCGCGCCGCCTTCGATATCAGTTTCCTCGCGCACATCGCTGCGATAGACCCAGAGGTGGCCGTTGCGAATTCGCTTCGCCCCGCGATTTGAGATTCTGACTTGAGCCATTTTGAAGGTTTAGAAATTAACACAGAGACGAGAGATCCCTGCACTTGCTAAAAGCGAGAGCAGATTGGTGGATAGAATTGGCGGAGAAACTGAGGCGCAGCCCATTCTATTCCGGCAGGCTAAGCGGAAAGCCGGACGCTTTCCGCAATGCGGCGGCAAAGCTGCTTGAGCCTAACCAACAGTAGCCGGCTGGGCCACTCCCAGCATTCTTTCCAGAGCGGGTTCGATTACTTTCACACCGTATTCACCCGCCGCGAAAGCTTTCAACCTGTGCCCGGCGTCGAACAGGTAATAGGCCGGCACGTATCCATTTTCATTCTGAAAAGCGTCACGTAACTTATGCTCGTTGTCGATCGCCGCCGGCTCAATGATTCCGTATTGCACTAATGCTTCACGGACGGCGTTAACGTCGGTGTCGGCCGGGTAGCGGGGCATATGAATCGCGATCAGGCGCAGTCCGGCTTCCCTAAATGTTTCGCGCCATTCGGCGACCCGCGGCAGATTGTCTTTGCACATCCCGCAGCTCAAAGACCAAAAGTGGATAAGCACGGGATGGCCTTCATCCGCTATCGAAGCTTCTTCAATAGATCCGTTCAGCCATTCCGTCGCGCCTTCGAGCGCCGGCATTGCTGTTCCAATTCTCATGGGCATGATTGCATCTCCAACATATTCGAAAACTTAGACTAAACTCCCTCTCCGAAAAGGAGAGGGAGTAATCACTAATACTCTCGCACATTAAGCCTTGATCGTTTCCTGACCTGGGCGCCACTCGGCCTGGCAGAGACCGCCGGTCTGCAGCGCCTGAATCACGCGCAGCGTTTCTTCAGCTGAACGTCCAATGTTCAGATCGTGCACGACCTTGTAACGAAGCACCCCTTCGGGATCGATCACGAACAACCCGCGCAGGGCAATTCCGCGATCTTCGATCAGCACCCCGTAATCGCGCGACATCTTTTTGGTGATGTCGGCGCCCAGCGGAAAGCGCAGGCCTTCGACGCCGCCCTTGTCGCGGGGCGTTTGCAGCCAGGCCCGATGCGAAAACGCCGAATCGGTCGAGATGCCAATCAGTTCCGCGCCGACGCCTTCGAAATCGTCGTAACGATCACTGAAAGTAGTAAGCTCGGTCGGACAAACAAACGTAAAGTCCAACGGGTAAAAAAGCAGAACGACCCATTTGCCTCGATAATCTGAAAGCTTAACCGGCTGATCCAGTTTTTGGATGTTCTTGGTTGATGGAATTTCAAAATCGGGCGCCGGCTTTCCTACCTGAGCACCCTCATATGCGGTTGCGATTGCTGCTGACATTTTTCCTCCTAAAAAGTTAATTACCTCGCCGCGATTTAGCGATTGATTCGCGACACTTCAAATTCAAAAATCATTTTCAATCACGACAGTCCGAGCACAGCCCAACCAACGTCAAATGCACCGATTGCGCCTTAAAGCGGGCGGCGCGCGCGGCCGAACGCATTAATTCCAGAGTTCCCGGCAAATCAAAATCGACCAGCTTGCCACACTCCGCGCAGATCGCATGATCATGACGATCGGTTTCGCGGTCATAACGGCTGGCGCCATTACCAAACGTCACCTCTCGGACAAGTCCCGCTTCTCTTAAGTAACGCAAAGAGTTGTAGACGGTAGCAAAACTAATGGTCGGCATTTTTTTACGCGCGAGCTGGAACACCTCGGCCGCGGTCGGATGCGCATCGCCGGCTTGAATCACATCCAGCACCACCTTGCGCTGGCGAGTCAATACCGGCTCAGGCTGAACTCTACGGCTCGATTTCGCTGTTCCCGCCATTTGGACTGGAATTAGAATAATTCTAAATTAGGGTCCCAGTCAAGCCGCCGCGAGTGCCAGAAGTTGGGTTGTGTGCCGGCTTGAGTTCTGCTTTGCAGGCGCGAAGACAATCCGCAGACACAAAGGCAAATCAGACATTAACCGTCCGAGTCAGGTCCTGCCGGTCTGCTCTTGAACACCTCAATCAAACGAGTTAGCCTAGATCCGAACTACCTAAACTGAATCACCGATCTTTTTCAAAGGAGGAAACCGATCTATGCCTGAAGTCGGAGATATGGCCCCGGATTTTGAATTGAAAAGCCATCTCGTGAAAGATAAGAAAGTTCGGCTTTCGGATTTCCGCGGCAAAAAGAACGTAGTCATCGCATTTTATCCGCTGGCCTGGACACCGGTCTGAACGGCGCAGATGCCCGCGTACGAGGCCGACCTCGAACGTTTCAAGGGCTATGATGCTCAGGTGCTGGGCATTTCAGTTGACAGCGTGCCGTGTAACACGGCATGGGCCAGGAGCCTCGGCGGTCTCACCTACGATCTTCTCAGTGACTTTCATCCCAAAGGCGAAGTAGCCAAAGCCTACGGCGCGTACCGCGACAATGACGGAATCTCGGAGCGCGCGCTCTTCATTGTGGATAAGGAAGGCAAACTAGCCTACAAGGACATTCACAACATTTCGGATCAGCCGGATAACGAAGATCTCTTCGAAGTTTTGAGGAAACTGTAAAGGAAGCGGTCGCAGATCGGATGTCGCGGGTCAGATGCTGGAGCAATCCGGCATCTGACGTTTTCGTTTTATTAGTCACTAAGCTAACATCTGAGAACCAGCTTTCGGAACATCTGACATGGCCATCTCGAGAAAATGTGTGCCGTTTACCCCATTCGATCGAGAACTGTCAAAGAGCACGATTGCGCTGGTCACCGCCGGTGGCGTTCACCTGAAAAACCAGGAGGGCTTCAATATCGCTGATGAGTTAGGCGATTTGACTTATCGTGAGATTCCGCCGGATGTTGACTCGTCACACTTAATGGTCACGCACCATCATTACGATCATTCAGACGCCGACCGGGACATCAACGTCGTGTTCCCGATCGATGTCTTGCGAGATCTCGAAGGCGAAGGGTTCATTGGTGGTATCGCGAAAAAACATGTCGGCTATATGGGTTATACGATGCAGTTGAAGGCGATGTACGAAGGCACGGCGCCGGAGATTGCAAATGAAATAGACAAGGGGTCACGCGCGGACGCGGTGGTTTTAACGGGAGGCTGACCCAGCGTTTGTCACCGCACGGTCGTGGCGGTCCAACGGGAAATTGAAATGAAAGGCATCCCGACAGTCTTGATCACAGTTAGTCCCGAAGTCTCCGCGCAGATGCGCCCGCCGCGCGCGCTTTATCCAAAAGGGTTTAAGATTGGCAACAGCCTCGGCCGCCCGAATATGCGCGAGCTCCAAAAAAAGGTGCTGCGCGATGCGCTCAGGTTACTCGCGCAAAATACCAGGCCGGGCTCGACTGAAACAATTCTCTATCCGGAATACGGCGAACAATATGAACCGCCGCATGTCCGGGCGGTCAAATAGAGCAAACCTGATCATGACTGAAGACGTAAAAAAGAAATTGCAGGGCGAGCTCGACGAACTCGAAACTGAGTTACGCATTCACCTGCCTAAGGAGATCAAGCGGGCGCGCGAGTTTGGCGATTTGCGCGAGAACTCGGAATACCAGACTGCCTTGCAACGACAGACAATGGTAAAGGCTCGCATTCGTGAGCTGCGGCAACGATTGAGCGAGATCTCATCGATCGATCTTTCAAAACTGCCGCGCCATAAGGCGGCGTACGGTTCGACACTGATCCTTTTAGACGCTGAAAGTGATGAAGAAGTAACGTACCGTTTGGTTACTCCGGAAGAGAGCGACCCGGTGAGCGGCCAGATCTCAACAACTTCGCCCGTGGGCCGTAGCTTGATGGGCAAGGAAGAAGGCGATGAAGTCGTGGTAACAACGCCCGCCGGTTCGCGCACTCTTGAGATTCGGCGCCTGCTGACCTTGCATGATCAAGCGGACCAGAAACCTGAAGGTTAGGGTTTCGCCGAAAATATCATGCTTGACAATGTCTTCAGAGCGTCCATATGATCGTTTGACGCTAGCTTTCTTCCGTCGGCCTCGTAAATTGACCGCTGAATGTTCTTTTCGTGGGAAAGTCTTAATTCATGTTTGGAGCAAGCATTGGACGGGCAGCGCAGCGCATCATTGATGCGATGGTGCGTTGGCTTGCGCACGGACACATAAATCCGAATGTTCTGACCGTTGTCGGAGTCGCGATTAATGTGGGGTCAGGGCTGTTATTCGGCTTTGGCAGGTTCTTCTGGGCCGGCATCGTTCTGATTATTGCCAACGTCTTCGACATGCTGGATGGGCAGGTCGCGAGATTGTCCGGTCGCGTAACCAGCTTTGGTGGCTTCCTTGATTCATCACTCGATCGCTTGTCCGACATGGTGGTCTTTGTCGGGTTAATGGTCTTCTATGCACGCGCGACGGAATATCATTCCACCCTGAATGTCTTTCTCGCCGGCGCCGGAATGATGGGCTCGGTGATGGTCAGTTACGCGAGCGCGCGTGCCGAGAGCTTGATTCCAAAGTGCGACGTTGGATTCCTGCGGCGCCCTGAGCGGGTTGTGCTTTTCATTATTGGCGCGCTTTCGACGCGACCCGGTTCTCATAATTTTTTCGCGAACCGCATGCCTGCCGTGCTGTGGGTGTTGGCAGTAGGCTCTTACTGGACATTTGCGCACCGCATGTATCACACCTGGCGCGAGGTCAATAAGGTAGGCGAGCAACAGGACGCGCTCCTCAATGAGTCTGAACAAAAATCAGCCAACAAAACGCCGGAGGTTATCCGCGAAGCCACCCTCGCTCACAAAGCCGGCTGAAGCAACAAAAATATGATTAGTTTTCGGGGGCGCGCTATTGACTAAAACGCGTTTCCGCTTTAACGTCTTACGAACTGTCTTCAATTTAATACGTCGATGATTCTGAAAGTCTGTCCCTCCTGCGGTGCCGAGTTCGAAGGCGATCTTTGCCTGGGCTGTCCGTCGTGTGGAGCGCGCGCGGTGGGACCCCCACTGGCCAAACCGGAGCATGAACTTCCGACTTACGGACGGGCTTTAATTGCGGTGGCCTGTGGATTTCTGATGTCCGCGGGATTGTTGCTGGCTACGGTTATGGTACTGGTCAAGACGAAACCTATATCTCTGCGTCTTGGAGCGATTGAATACGCCGGTGAATCCGCAGTCTGGAACTTGAAGTGGATCGAACTACCGATCGCAATTGCGGCGTTATGGATCGGCGTGCGAATGTTACGTGCGGTTCGTGAAATGCCGGAACGGTTCGCAGGATTGTGGATTGCCCGCGGCGGTCTCATCGCGTCAGCGCTGGCGACGGTGATCATGGCAACCCTAATCGGCGTGACAATTCCTGAGCGCTTACTGGCGCGACAAGAACAGCATGACGCCGCAGCCAAAGCCCACTTTTATCGAATTCTACGCGGTTTGTCTGACTACCGGGAATTGCATGCCAACCTCCCGGGTCAGGATGACGTGGTCAAGGAGTTGAGCACTTTGCCTGATCCAGACGGATCGATGGCCGAAGCATTACTCAGCCTGGATCCAAATGGTTATAAGCCGGGCGCGGTTTTGGCTGAGGCAGCGACGACCGTCAGATCCCGGAACCTGCGTGGTGCGGCCTTTCGCAACTCTTCCGCGACCACAAGCGCCGCCCAGATGGATCACGGTGTGGCTTTTACGACTTATGAGCTCCGCTTGCCTGGCGAAGACAAAATACTGGGTACTGACGATGATCTGGTTTTGCACGACGGCGTAATCAATAAAGCTTCCGAACTCACGCAGCCGTCATCCACGTCCGTCCGCTCAAACGCGCCTTAAGCGCCATGTCCCTGCTATCCCGTTTTCGTCGGCCTAAAGAAGATCCTGAACTTGCTCGCCGTTCCGTGCTGCGGCGCTCGGGCCGGCTCAGCGAGGCGACTGTACAAGATTCCATGAAAGACGAATCGGGCGCCACAATTATCAGCTACATTTACAACATCGGCGGAGCGGAATACGAGTCTTCCCAATCGATCGATGCCGACCAAAGTCAGCGCGAACAGGATTGCCTGCCCGGAACTCGCATAGCCATCCGCTACGATCCGCACAGACCGTCAAACTCAGTCGTGGTCTGAATTCGTCAGTTGTTAGTAGTTAGTTGTCAGTCGTAAGTGGTTTGTTGTTTACTGACACACGTTGTTGTCGATTCGTTTGCACTTAATTGACTGACTACTAACAACTAACTACTGACGACTGACCACTGACGCTTTAATGTTCCGCAAAATTCTGATCGCCAACCGGGGCGAGATTGCTGTGCGCGTCATTCGTGCGTGCCGCGACCTCGGTATTACACCGGTGGCAGTTTTCTCGGAAGCTGACTGTTCGTCGCTTCACGTGCGGCTGGCGGACGAAGCTTATTGTGTTGGCCCGCCGCCTTCGAATCAAAGCTACCTGAATATTGAGGCGATCATTTCGGCAGCCAAAAGGGCGAACGCCGAAGCAATCCATCCGGGTTACGGCTTTCTTGCCGAGAATCCCGAGTTCGCGCGCGCCGTGACGGAAGCGGGCCTGATCTTTATCGGCCCAACAGCCGAAGCTATGGACGTAATGGGCTCGAAAACGAGCGCCCGCCGTGCGGCTCTTAAAGCCGGCGCGCCGATCGTACCCGGCACAACCAGTCCCCTGAAAGGTTTTGAAACGGCACGCGCAGCCGCCGAAGAGTTTGGTTACCCGGTGATGCTCAAGGCGGCTGCCGGTGGTGGCGGTAAGGGAATGCGTCAGGTCAGCGAAGCAAGTGAGCTGGAGTCCGCGTTCGAGGCGGCGCAGTCGGAAAGCCTGTCGGCATTTGGAAATTCGGAAATCTATCTTGAGAAGGTCGTCGAAAAGCCGCGCCATATTGAATTTCAGATTTTCGCGGATACGCATGGCAACTATGTTCATCTGGGCGAGCGCGAATGTTCGATCCAGCGCCGCCACCAGAAGGTGATTGAAGAATGTCCCTCACCCGTCAACGATGCGGCGCTGCGGGAACGAATGGGCGGGGCCGCGATCAAAATAGCGAAAGCTGTTAATTATGTGGGCGCCGGCACGGTTGAGTTTCTGTTTTCTGAACGGACACGCGAGTTCTATTTTCTCGAGATGAACACCCGGTTGCAGGTTGAACATCCGGTTACAGAACTTGTGACAGGATTCGATCTGGTACGCGAGCAGATCAACGTTGCCTCGGGCGGGCTGTTGTCCTTCAAACAGGAAGATGTGCGCTGGCACGGTCACGCGATCGAATGTCGCGTGTACGCTGAAGATCCGGACAATAATTTCTTTCCATCACCTGGCAGGATCACGTCTTTGCGGGCGCCCGCGGGCCCAGGCATTCGCGATGACAGCGGCGTGGTCGCAGGCGACGAAGTTTCAATTCATTATGATCCGATGATTTCCAAACTCGCCGTTTGGGGCGGCACACGCCGCGAGGCGATCGATCGCCTGCGGCGCGCGCTGGATGAATACGCGGTGAGCGGCATCAGGACGACGCTACCTTTCTTTCGCGAGATCGTGCGGGATGCAGAGTTCATCGCCGGTCACCTGGATACCGGATTCATTCCGCGTTTCAATGAGCGCCGGCGAGAGTCTCCGCATCCTGCGGGCGGTACCAGGACCTCGGTCCTGCTTCAGGAGATCGCTGTGATCGCCGCCGCTCTTGCTTACTCAAGGGCACAACGCAAACCTCTAACGAATCACCAGCAAGAGCAGAGCAAATGGAAGATCGCCGGTCGCGCCCAGGCCCTTAATTCTTTGCCCCGCAAGAGCGACCGCGTTGGATAAATTCATGAAGCTGCACGCGACCATCGCCGGAGTTGAAAAAGACGTCGAACTTCGAGACGAAGGCACCCGTGTCCTCGCTGAGATTGATGGGCGAAGCTACAAATTCGACCTTCAACAAACAGGCAGTGACAGCTACCTCCTTATTTCCAATGGTCAGGTATTCGATTGTCGGGTTGCTGGAATGCCCGAGCCGGGAAAGACCATCAACGTTATCGTGGGCGCCGCACAATATGACGTAGCGCTGACCGATCCCAAACGCTTGCGGGGAGCGAGCAGCGCGAGTCGACATACGGGAGAAGCGGCCTACATCGCGGCACCAATGCCGGGCAAAGTTGTGCGTCTGCTTGTCGAAGTTGGCGATCAGATCGAAGCCGGGGCCGGAATCGCCGTGGTCGAAGCAATGAAAATGCAGAATGAGTTGAAATCGCCGAAAGCGGGAACTGTCGTCGCGATAAATGCTCAGGTAGGCGCCACCGTGAATGGCGGCGATGTGCTGGCAGTCGTCGAATAAGCACAAGCGGTAAGGTAAGAATGATCATTTTTCATTCACATTTGTTTCGTTTGTGATTTCGGGCTAACCACTGGATTATCTGCGTCGCGATCCGTGTAAACGCGCGGCCTTCGGCCCAAATGAAGATGAAAACTGGAAAATGACAAATGGAAAATGATTCCTAATTCAGCCAGTATAAACTCCTTACGCATCCTCCTCTGGGATCTCGACGGCACACTTGTCCGCGGCGCGCGCTACGGCATATTCAAAGACTACACCGTGCCAATGCTCGAAGCGGTTTTTGGCACCGCCGGTTGTCTTCCGGACATGATTGTTTCCGGGATGACTGACTTGCAGATCGTTGAAGAAGCTCTCCGCGGCGAAGGCATCACCCGCGAACACATCATCGATCGCAAGGACGAGCTCCTGCGCTGTTACATCACGGAGATGAAGCGCGCGACCGGCAATGGAAACCAATTGATCATGGCAATGCCGGGTGCGGGCGAAGCTCTAACGGCTGTCGATGAACACCCGCGGTACCTTTCCGCTTTGCTGACCGGTAACGTTAAGCCGGCCGCACAACTGAAGATCGAAATTACCGGCTTGGCCGAATTCTTCCGGCTGCCGGGCGCTTTCGGTGACGAATCATTCGATCGGCGCGACTTGCCCGCGATCGCCGCTCGTAGAATCAACGAACACCTGCGCGTGAATCTTTCGCCGGAGCAATTCATCGTGATTGGCGACACCCCGAACGATATTGCGTGCGCGCGGCATTTCGGAGCTCGCGTGGTGGCCGTGGCCACGGGGCGTATTCATTCGGCAGAGGATCTGCGTGCGTGCGGTCCCGACGCGCTGTTGCCGGATCTTCTGGATTCCGAACTTCTGATCCGAACGTTAGAACGACTATAAGCTTCCAGGGTAAGTAACCTTCGATGAAATCTTCAAATAATCTGAAGCTCCATGGAGATCAATGATGCTCACGGAAATCGAGTTGGTTTTGATGAACACCTTAACTAGTCGTTATCGTTGAGTCGCGCGATAATGCTGGTAGCCCCCTCAACTAACTTCCCGTAGCTTCCGAGAGAGGAGTTGAATTATGCTTGTCAACTGGAAGAAGGATGTCGATGCCGCCCTCGCTGAAGCCAAAGCTCAAAACAAACCTTTGTTGATCGATTTTTCCGCTGCGCCCGCGTGAGGCGCCTGTGCTCGGCTGGAGGCCGAGTCATACAGCGACGAAGAAGTTTCAAGTTTCATTAATGAGAATTTTGTGCCGTTGGAGGCCCATATCAAAGAGCACCCGGCGTGGTTCAAACGCTTCGACGCACTTTGGACGCCGACGATTCTGGTGATGGATGCCGGCGGCATTGAGCGATCCCGCATTGAGGGGTATCTGCCAAAAAACTGGTTCCGCGCGCGATTGGAGTTGGGTTTGGGGCGGGTGGCGTTCATGCATAAGAAGTGGGAAGGCGCGGAAAGGATTTATGCTGACGTGGCCGAGGACTATGCGGATACGACTGTTGCTCCGGAAGCTATTTATTGGCGCGGCGTAAGTCACTACAAGGCGACCAACGATCACACAGTCCTCGGTGAAGTCGCGGAGGAACTGGCTCAGAGATCCGGGCGCAGAGTGGACGCTAAAGAGCGTCCCGTGGGCGCACTAACCGGTGTAAGAAGCCTGACCGGGCCTTCTGACACTAGGTCCGGTGAAATCCCTTCAAGATATCCTGGGTCGCCAGGCGCAGAATCACCGGCCGGCCGTGCGGACATGTCGTAGGCGAGGAAGTCATTAACAATCGATCGATCAACCAGCGCATCTTCTCGGGCGCCAGAGGCATGTTCACTTTGATCGCCGCGTGACAAGCGAGCGATGCAGCAATCTCGTCACGCAGCGTCGCCCGTGCCGCGCCGCGTTTTTCCGCATCAACTGTATCCAATACTTCCGCGAGGACGTTGCGTGCTTCGCTCGCCGGCAGGTCGCCGGGCGCCGACTTGATCGCCACGGTACGCCCCGATAGTCGCATCAATTCAAATCCATAGGCTTCTAATTCAGCGGACACAAGATCGAATGCCGCGGCCTGCGCCGGGGTGAGATCGAAGGTCTCAGGAATTAACATCTGTTGTGATTCAGGCCGGCGCGACGCTTCCAGCGCCCGGTACTTGTCAAACAACACGCGTTCGTGGGCGACGTGCTGATCAATTAGCAACAGGCCTTCATCGTCAGTCGCCACGATGAAACTTTCTTCGAGCTGACCCAACGGGCGAATATTCGAACCTACCGATTCCACTGTCACCTCGCGGACGAACTTCAGCGCGGAATCAACGGGCGGCAAATCAGGAAACGAGCTGACAGGAGTGGTCGCTTCTGACTCCACACGAAAGTCCTGGGTTGCGATTTCCAATTCCGCGCCGGTCTCCGGAAAACTGGATGACGGCTCGCCAGGCAATGGACTCGAGACGTCAAGCGCCGTCTCTGGTTGCAGGGCCGTAGCGAATCCGAAACTAATGCGCTCCTGCTGAGGGTCAGGTCTTAAATCAAAAGCTTGCCGCGGCGGTATGGGATTCAGTGGCTGGCTCTGATGAGTTGCCGGGGCCGCCACCGGTGGCTCGTTGAACTGCTCGCCAATTTCGTCATCGTGGCGCATTCCAGTCCCGGGTTCGCGAATCTCCATAGTCGAGGTGTATCCCGCGCTGGCCAATGCTGCGCGGACTGCTTCGCGGACGGCGTCGGCGACGGCGGCCGCGCGCCGAAAACGCACTTCGGTTTTCGCGGGATGCACGTTGACATCAACCTCTTCAAGCGGCACGTCGATGAACAAAAGTGCCACCGGATAGACACCGTGCGGCAGAATCGAGCGATAACCTTCGGAAAGCGCGCGTCCGATCAGACGATCCCGCACAAACCGGCCGTTGACGAAAAGGAATTGCGCGTCGCGCGAGGTGCGGCGCTCGCGCGGGGCTGAGACGAATCCCCGTACTTTCGCGATTTGAGGAAGCGAAAAACTTGTCTCTGTTGATTCGCTCACGCCGTTATTGACTTCCAACAATCCGTCGAGAAACTGGGCGCCAAAAATTTGGTAGGCACGCTCCCGAAGATCCTGGGCGGGCGCTACGCGCAGAGTTTCGCGTCCATTATTCGTGAGGGTGTAACTAATCTCAGGGTGCGCCAGGGCGTAATGGGTAATCAGGTTCGTCAGGTGATAACTCTCTGTCGCTTCTGAGCGCAGAAACTTACGGCGGGCAGGGGTGTTGAAGAAAAGCTCGCGCACGCTGATTGTCGTTCCGCGCGGATGTGCCGCGTCTTTCACATCGCGCATGCGACCGCCTTCGATCAACACGCGTGTGGCGGTTTGAGCGTCCGCGGTACAACTAACCAGCTCTACTCGCGCCACCGAAGCGATCGATGCCAGCGCTTCCCCGCGAAATCCCAGGGTGGCAATTGCGCTCAGGTCCTCGGCTTTTGAGATCTTCGAGGTGGCGTGCCGCTCGAAAGCCAGCACGGCATCGTCTCGACCCATGCCTTCGCCATCGTCGGTAATCTTCAACAGGCGCCGGCCTCCGGATTCGACATCAATGACGATGCGGGTTGCGCCGGCATCGATCGCATTCTCAATGAGCTCTTTGGCGACCGAGGCCGGACGCTCCACGACCTCACCGGCGGCAATTAAGTTGGAAATGTGATCTGGGAGAACGCGAATCCTGGACATCGTTAACTTTTCTTTGCTTCAGTTCGGAATCCAATCTGTTTTTCTTTAGTTGTTGCGGGCGGTTCCATAAGGTTGCGGATTGCATCAAAAACCACCTTGAATTGCGCATCGTACTTCCGTTCGAGTTCGGCCAGCTTTCTCGCGAGATCCTGATGCCCTGCCATCATTTCTCGCAATCTCACAAACGCGCGCATGATGTTGATGTTCACCTGAACGGCTCGCTTGCTTCTGAGAACACTTGAAAGCATAGCCACGCCCTGTTCGGTGAATGCGTAAGGTGCTGCACGTCTTAGTCCACCCCAACTTGAAGTCACAAAATGTGACTTCAAGTTTCGGAATTCATTATCGCTCAACTGAAACATGAAATCCTGGGGAAATCGATCGATATTTCGCTTGACTGCCAGATCAAAACTCAGCATTACTCTCTGACCGCGCAGAATGTAAATTCTGTTTTCGATTCCGCCGGTCAATTCCGGCAGATTGAGGCTGTCTTTTCGGTGGGAGGACATGAGGGATCACAGAAAAACTACCTCATGATCAGTCCGCTCAAGATCAATTGCATCGAAAATCCAGTCCAGAAAATAATGGCCGTGCCGCGCGAGGAACGAAGTGATGTTCAGGCGCCGTTCCTGCAGAGTCTTTTCCGGATAGAGCAAATCAAAGGCATGTTCGATTTGACGATGCACGGCTTCATCGCGCGCGACCTGCGCCCTGTTAAAGCGCGTGCGCAGGCCATCGATTTGATAATTGATCTTCCGGCGTCCCTTTTCCAATGCGTCCGCCAGGGTCGGATCGACTCGTCGCAGCTGTTCCTGCAAGCCATCGAGCTCTTTGCTGAATGTCTCAGCCGTGTGTTCGAAGGCTTTGGCGGTTTCTTTGCCAAGATATTCGGCGACTACGCGCGCCATCACGTGGTCGGCGGCTTCGAAGAAATCATTAAGGCGTATGCCATAGCGTTCCAGCGAACGCCACGTGTGCTTTTCGACGAATGTCAGACTTGCGCGTGGGAGGATAGGCGTTGCGGGACGATTGAGAATGCGATAGACCTCTGCGGTTTGAGCGAAGTACGCGATCTCAGCTGAACCACCGTAGTACGCAATCGTCGGTAAGAGAAAATCCTGGACGACGGCGCGCAGGGTTACGTTGGGACTAAAACGGTCCGGCTCGCGCAATGACCAGTCCGCAAGTTCCTCTGAGGTAAATTCTTTTGCTGGTTGCCCGCCCTGGTCGGGCTTCTGGCTTGCGCTTTTTGCCTGGTACTTGCCGTTGTCGTTTCGCGCCAGGGCGTGGCGGGCGCCCCTCTCATCAAGCAGGAACAATGGAAAAGCTTGCTCAGACGGAGTCACCTGCGCATGGTAGCCGGCTGCTTCCAAGTCGGCACTTCGCCTGGCGATTGCCATCGCTATTTCCTGAGCCCGGCGCGCGGCCTCGGCATAAACGGGCGCCGCCAGTTGCTTGAGCTGTCGATCCAGCGGGTCCAATAATATCAACCCGCGCTCGCCCGTTAGGCTTGTCATTAGGCGCGCGAACGCGTCGCCGAATTTCCGCTCTGGTTGATAAGCTTCACCCAGGAGCTTGCGAAGGTCAGCCGTGAATTCAGTCTGCGGTAGTGACTGAAATAAATTCGCAACGGTTGTTTTAATTGATTCGTCGAAAACTGCCCGGCCTACCGGCGAGCTTTGCCGATGAATGCCGGCCGTGACCGTAACTTTGTTCAACGCGCAATCACGACTGATGAATTCAGCCGTCGCAACCTCTGCGAAGTCGTGATCTTCGGTAGCGATCCAGAAAACGGGCACGGCCTTGACGCCGCGCTGCGTCAGGCACTCGGCAAGTTTGATCGCCGACAACGCTTTGTAGATTGTGTATAACGGCCCGCCGAATAATCCGGCCTGTTGCCCGGAAACTACGGCAATGCAATCGAATTCGCGCAAGCGTTCGATATGTGTGAGTGTTTTGTCGCTGGCATTCCAGGCGCGGTTCAGGCGTTCCAGCGCATCGCAAAGCTTAGCCCGATCTGTTTGGTATTTCGCGAGTACCCGATCGCGGCGCCCGGGGAGATCGTAATGATGCTTTACCGCTTCAGGATAGAAGCGACGAAGAGCGGTCGCATCGCGCAAGTAATCCAGGAACAGGCGGCTCTGCTGGGGAATTTGATCGAAGGGAACAGTTTCGACGCGCAGCCCGGCCTGCTCAGGGGTACTGTGACAGGCAGGTTCGGCGGTGCTCAATTCTATGGCTTGCTCCTGTCGGATCATTCTACGCGCCGAAGGTTGGGAGTGCTAGTAACCCGGACTTTCAGAAACCTGACCGTCAGGGACGGTGCCCGTTTCCTATCCGATCTTTGATCATAAGTTGCCCTCCCTCACGGTAGGGCTTCTGACGCTGCACCTTTGGGGATACCATCGCGGGCGACGCGAACCAGGTCCTCGATTTCTTTGCAGGCTTCTTCATCAGGACGTCGCAACGGCGCGCGCACGGCGCCGCCTGCGTAACCAGCCATCTCCATGGCGGCTTTCAGTCCACCTATCCCATAGGTTTTGGTAACTGCGCGCGCAAGTGAAGTTAGGTTTCCCTGCAAAACAGATGCGTGGCCGATTTCTCCAGCATGAACTGCATGATAAATTTCGAGGCAAAGCTCAGGCACGACGCAGCCGACGGCGAGAATTCCACCCTGCGCTCCGGCTTGCAAGGCCTCGCTGAACACTGTTCCATTGCCAATCATCACGGCAAAGCCTTTTTCGACGATGCGCAAGGTTTCGCGAAGTTTCACTACGTCATTCGAACTGTCTTTGATGCCAATAATGTTTTGGTGCGCACTCAAACGTGCAGCGGTCCCAGGTTCGATCTTAATGCCGGTCAGATCGGGCATGCTGTAAAGAATGATCGGAATCGACGCCGCATCGGCGACCGCATTGTAATGATTGGCCAGAGCTTCTTGCGTAATTGCCGAACGATAATAGTGTGGCGTAATTACGAGTACAGCTTCTGCGCCGGCTTGTGCGGCCTGCTCGATCTCGCTGATTGTGCTGCGGGTGCTCTGTTGTCCGGCGCCAACTATGAAGGTGAGCGTTTCGGGCACGGCTCGACGTGCAGTTTCGATGACCTGGAGATATTCGCGTTCATCAAGATTGACGCGCTCTCCGGTCGAGCCGAGAACGACATAGCCGCTAACGCCCACGTCATTCCATTTGACGAGATTCGAAACCAGCCCATCGACATCTATAGCTTCGTCCCGCTGGAATGGAGTAGTGATGGGTAGGAGCAAGCCGCTGAGATTAATTGGCATAATAAGTGACTCGCCATTTTAGACAGCGAGTCACCGGGAGCGCAATTTGCGACGGGCCGGGCAAACTCAGACTGGAACCGCTCGTTTATGACCGTGGCGTGAAAATTCTGCGGCAAGACTCAAAGTAAACGCGGCATAAACTTCGCTTGTTCTTTACCTAATCGCAGACTAAAGGCAGAGGTACTACTTCTTTTCTCAATTTCTCCGTTATAATGCGAATATCTGTTAGCCTTTCAGAAGTGTCCGTCGTTTTCAGACTTGCATCCGCATCGCGGGACAATAAACTGGAGAAAGAGCTAAACGATGCCGTATCTCAAACCTGAGCGTCCGGAAAAAGTCAGCGCGCCGTCGTTGAAAGCGAGCAAAGAACGAGGCGAGCGTCTGGTTTGTCTGACAGCCTACGATTATCCAACCGCGCGGATTGTTGATGAAGCCGGCATCGACATCATTCTGGTCGGCGACAGTCTCGGCAATGTCGTACTGGGCTATGGCAACACGGTGCCGGTGACTCTCGAAGAAATTCTGATTCACGTGAAGGCTGTGCGCCGCGGCGTGGAACGCGCGCTGCTGGTGGCCGACATGCCCTATGGATCTTTTCACACCGGGGCGAACGACACGGTGCGCGCCGCATTGCGCCTGATCAAAGAAGGCGAAGCGGAAGCAGTGAAACTCGAAGGCGGGCAGAAACGCGCGAAGCTCGTGAAGCGCCTGGTCAATGAAGAGATCGCAGTGATGGGTCATATCGGGCTGACTCCGCAATCAATCAATCAGCTTGGCGCTTACCGGGTCCAGGGAAAAACCGCTGATGCCGCGCGCCGGCTGCTAGACGATGCCCACGCGCTCGAGGATGCGGGCGTCTTTTCTCTCGTGCTTGAATTGGTGCCGCGCGAAATTGCCCAGATGATCACCGAGAGCATTAGCATTCCAACTATCGGGATCGGGGCGGGAGCGCATTGTGACATTCAAGTGCTCGTGTTTCATGACCTCCTGGGCATGGCCTTCGGAAAATTGCCGCGCTTCGTGCGTGAATACGCGAACCTTCGGGAAACGATTACCGATGCGGTCACCCGTTGGGCCGAAGACGTGCGTAACGGAACCTATCCTGCCGAGGCAGAGTCCTACGGCTTGCCCGCTGAAGCAGCGGAAGAATTGAAGATTGAACGCAAGGAAGAAAGAGAGCCCAGGTAGTCTTAGTTCCGTGATGGTCAGTGGTCAGTAGTTAGTGGTCAGTGGGTCTCGGGTAATCGCATGCTACTGACTACTAAGAACTGACTACTGACTTCTTTTTATGGAAATTATCAATCGTCGCAAGCGCATGATGTCGGTTGCCCGCAGGCTGCGCCGCGAAGAGAACCGGACCATCGGATTTGTGCCGACGATGGGGGCGCTGCATAACGGACATCTCAGTCTGATTCACGAAGCGCGGGCGTTGTGCGATGTAGTAGTAGTCTCGGTCTTCGTGAATCCAGCTCAGTTTGGACCAAAGGAAGACTTCAAGGCTTATCCTCGCGATCTGCCTCGCGATGCAGCATTGCTGGCCGAATACAACGTCGATTACGTTTTTGCGCCGGCAGTCGAAGAGATGTATCCGCCGGGATTCTCGACTTATATTACGGTCGAAGGCCTGACCGATAAACTGGAGGGCGCCGCGCGCCCAGGTCATTTTCGTGGGGTCACGACGGTGGTCGCGATTCTGCTGAACATCGTGCGGCCGGATTTTGCTTTCTTCGGACAAAAAGACGCCCAGCAGGCGATTGTCATCAGGCAGCTGGTTCGTGATCTTGCGTTTGCGTGCGAAGTCGTGGTCGCGCCGATCGTGCGCGAAGAATCGGGCCTGGCACTGTCCTCGCGGAACTCGTATTTGACGGACGAGGAACGGCGCGCCGCCCAGGTCCTCAGCCGGGCGTTGCTCAAAGCCGGCACAGCTTACGATGAAGGCGAGCACAACGCCGCGCTGCTGGTCGAAATCGTGCGCGCGGCGATCGAGAATGAGCCTTTGGCTCGAATCGAGTATGTTTCGATCAACGACGGGGGAACGCTTGAGAGCATCGATAAACTTGACGAGCGGCCGGCGCTTCTATCGCTCGCCGCCTTTATTGGCAAGACCCGATTGATTGACAACATCGTGCTGGGGAAGACGAAGAAGAACGTCATCAGTGCTAATGCGTAGAATTGCTTCCGCCCCCTGGCGTGAGGTCATGTCTGACGCAAAGTGCAGGATCGAACCGGCCGCGGTAAAGCATGAAACGTAAATCTCATATTTCATTTACGCTCAACGGCGAACCAACCGAAGTTGCTTTCGCTCCGCACAAGACGCTGCTCGAAGTTCTGCGTGAAGACCTCGGCTTGACCGGCACGAAGCACGGCTGTGAACTGGGCGAGTGCGGGACTTGCACCGTCCTGGTTGATGGCCGATCGATCCTTTCGTGTTTGATGTTGGGGTTGGACGCCGAAGGGCGCGAGGTGACGACCATTGAAGGAATGGGTGCCGGCGGCGAGCTTCATCCGTTGCAGGATACGTTTGCTGATTTGGGCGCGGCGCAATGCGGTTATTGCTCGCCGGGTTTCCTGCTGGTCGCGAAAGAGTTGCTCGAAAAGTCGTCTAACCCTTCGCGCGATGAAATCAAAGAGGCGCTGTCCGGCAATCTGTGTCGCTGCACCGGCTACATCAAGATTTATGAGGCGGTTGAGTTGGCAGCGGCGCGCATGCGTGGTGAAGAGGTGGAGCCCGATAGGGAATCAATTTATGGATTGTGATTCAAGGTTAGTAACCTCAAGGTCAGGAAGGGGGGGCGTGCCCCGCTAAGCCTTGGTGACCAGAAAGCGGGGGTAAACCCGCCTTCCTGACCTGAGAGATCAATTTACTTGAGAAGCGACGAAAATCATTGGATGTCTAACAATCAATCCAAAAACGGAAATCTCAATGTAGTCGGCAAACCCTTCCGCAAAGTCGACGCGCGCGCCAAGTGCACGGGCCAGACTAAGTTTGCCGACGATATTTTTTTGCCCCGCATGCTTTACTGCAAAATTCTCCGCAGCCATTTACCGCATGCGCTGATTAAGAACATCGATCTCTCGAAAGCCTTCGCGTTGCCTGGAGTCATCGCGGTCATCACCGGAAAAGATCTTCCGATACCTTACGGCATTCTCCCGGTCAGTCAGGACGAGCACGCGCTATGTATAGATAAAGTCCGCTTCATTGGCGATCCGGTAGCCGCCGTGGCGGCTATTGACGAGGACGTCGCGTTTGACGCGATGAATTTGATCGAGGTTGAGTACGAGCCGCTGCAAACAATTTCTTCGATCGAAGAAGGCGTCAGTGTAGATGAGCCGCGCATTCACGAATACGGCGACGGCGGCAATGTCCACAAAAAGGTTTCGCTCGAGTTTGGCGAAGTGGAAGCAGGCTTCGCCGAAGCCGACCTGATTCGCGAAGACGTTTTCTTTTACGAAGGCAACACACACTTGCCGATGGAGCAACACGCAGCGGTTGCTCACTTCGATTCGGATGAAAAGCTGACGATTTGGAGCGCAACGCAGACTCCCCACTACGTGCATCGCGCCCTGGCCAAAGTGCTGGAAATGCCGGCGAGCCACATTCGCGTTATCGCAACGCCGAATGGCGGCGGCTTTGGCGGCAAGAGCGATCCTTTCAATCACGAAGTTATCGTCAGCAAGCTCGCCATGATTACCGGCCGCCCGGTGAAGTGCACGCTGACACGCGAAGAGGTTTTCTACTGTCATCGTGGCCGCCACCCGGTGCTGATGCACGTCAGGACGGGCGTGAAAAAAGACGGCGCCATCACTGCCATGCATTTCAAATCTTTTCTCGACGGCGGCGCATATGGTAGCTACGGGGTAGCCAGTACGTTCTACACCGGCGCCCTACAGACGGTTACCTACGACGTGCCGCGTTACAAATTCGACGGCCTCCGAGTGTTTACGAACAAGCCGCCCTGCGGACCCAAGCGCGGGCATGGCACGCCCCAGCCTCGTTATGCCCTCGAAGTCCATCTCGACAAGATTGCGGAACAGCTGAATCTCGATCCCGCAGAGATGCGTAAACGTCACTTGGTAAAACCTTACTCGGTGACAGCAAATTATTTGCGCATCGGCAGCATGGGCTTGGGCGCGTGCATCGACAAAGTTGTCGAAGGGTCGGATTGGAAAAATCGATTCTCAGGTTGGGAGTCAGAATCGCAACCAGGGGTAGCGACCGGGCCCACAAAAAATCGAGCGCTGCCCGCCGGTAAGGGTATAGGCATCGCCTGTTCTTCCTATATCTGTGGAGCCGGGCTGCCAATCTACTGGAACAACATGCCGCAATCAGGGGTGCAGCTGCGGCTCGATCGGCAAGGCGGCGTATGCGTGATGTGCGGCTCGATCGATATCGGCCAGGGATCGGATTCGATTCTCGCTTATATCGTCGCCGAAATTCTGGGAATCGATCCGTTCGACATCCGCGTGGTCACTGCAGATACGGATCTGACACCGGTTGACCTGGGGAGCTACTCCAGTCGCGTGACCTTGATGACCGGCAACGCCGCGATCCAGGCTGCGGAACGCGCGCGAGAATTGTTGACGATCGCGACGGCTGAAAAACTCGGCGTGCCGATTGAAAATATTTCGTTTGCCGAAAGACGCGCCTTCGACGTCGAAAATCCTGAGACAGGCGTTTCGTTTGCGGAGGCTGTAGTGCTCGCTGAATCAAAGTTCGGCACGATCGGAACCGTTGGCTCGTATACGCCGCCGCGCTCGCCCGGCAAATACAAAGGCGCCGGCGTCGGGCCTTCGCCGGCCTACAGTTATTCCGCCGCGGTTGCCGAAGTCGATGTCGACGCAGGCACCGGCATAGTTACAGTCGAAAGAATCTGGATCGCGCATGATGTCGGCAAGTCGATCAATCCGCTTTTAGTTATGGGCCAGGTCGAAGGCAGTGTCTACATGGGGTTGGGTGAAATCCTGATGGAAGAGATGACCTATCGCGCGAATCGAAATGTGGTGCATAAGTTTCCTTCAATGCTCGAATACAAGAGCCCGACAACGATGGAGATGTGCGACGTCAAGACTTATCTGATCGAAGATCCGGATCCCAATGGACCGTTCGGCGCGAAGGAAGTTGGCCAGGGCCCATTGCTGCCCGTTCCTCCGGCGGTCGCGAATGCTGTTTACAACGCGGTGGGCGTGCGCATTGACGAAGTGCCCATCACGCCGGAGAAGGTTTTGAAAGCTCTGCGCGAAAAAAATCGTGGCCGCAATCCTCGGTTCGGTCCAACTTCGATTCCGTCGGTCGAATGGCCCGAGCCGCTACGGGTGCTGACGCCGGCAGAAGGCGGCGACGGGAAAGAGTTGCCGGGCGTGGCGGTCCATTCTTAGTGAGAGAGCAATTGGCCCTCAGGTGATCTTCGGAAGCTGTCTGGCCAATCGTTCTCGCCATCGACCTAATCGTCCTAGCTATTTGCCTATTGGATTCTACGCCGTTGGTGTAAGGTTCAGTGGAAAGCTGTTACATCTCATTACTCTCAAGGAGATCAACATGGCCACAACGGTGTCCCTTATTAACATGAAAGGTGGAGTGGGCAAGACCACCCTCGCGTTCAACTTGGCGTGGTACTGTGCTTGGCAAGCTAACCTGAAAGTGTTAGCAGTAGATTTGGATCCTCAGGCGAATCTCAGTCAATACTTTATGGGTGCGCGAAAGTATCTTGGTTACATCACTGCGGAGGGTCAGACGGTAGTAGAAATCTTTGAACAGTTTTCGGCACCTCGAAATAAGAAAGGTTCTCCTAGATTAATCAAGGCGGATGAGGTAATACATGTTCTACAGGAATGGTCTGACGGCAGTTTGCTTCACCTAGTTCCATCTAGACTCGAATTGGCCTGGACTCTTAAGAATCCGACAGAAAAGGCACAACTTCTCCCTCAATTTTTGGCACAAATCCAAGACAAATACGATCTCGTTGTAATTGATTGTGCGCCTACTGAATCAATTCTCACGTCAGCTGCGTACAGATCAAGCAGGTATGTAGTGGTACCGGTACGACCGGAGTTTCTTGCTACGATTGGGTTACCATTGCTCGCTCGCTCATTGGAGGAATTTCGATTAATGCATCAGGATCAATCGCTCGACATGGCAGGTATTGTATTTAACGGCAAGCGACGAATCAGGACACCCCCAGAGCAGAGGGCGTCAATTAAAGATGTCAAGAAAGTAGCTGGAGAACATGGATGGCCAGTATTCTCGAACGCAGCTCATCACTCCGATTCCTTTCCTACAGGGTCTCGAGAAGGAACACCAATTTTCAATACTAATTACGCGCGAAGTTACGTGAAGGGTGAATTCAGTAACGTGGCGGAGGAGTTCTTAGAAAGGATTAGACTGAAGTGAAAGACAGAGTTTCGCTGCTCGCTTCACGCATCGCAGAGATAGAGGAAGAATTCTCTGAGCGTGAAATTAAACAGGCGGTCAAGTTACTGGAAGATAAGGGCTCGGCGTCCCCTATAGAAACTTTTTTGCGTCACGACCGTGCGCGACCTGCTCACAGGAAGACTACTCGGAAAAACAGGCGCAAACCCATTGAAGCAGAGCGTTCAAAAGCGGTTCTGGACATTGAGCATAAAGATCCAGAGAAATACGCAGTTCTATCTGAATTCGACACTCTGCTTAGGAGGGGAGCTGTACTCGCAGAAGTTGTGGAACTGAAGAGACTTGGTAAGTCCTTAAGCAAAACTTTCTCGACTAAGAGTTCGAGGCGCGAGGCAATTAGCAGGCTCATGAGAGTCTTGTCGGAAAAACCGTTAACAGAAATCAGGCAGGTGGTCGCAAGTGTCTTGTCAGCTCACCAAGACAATGATAATGACAGTGACTATTACAAGCTAGCTCAATTCATAATCACCGGCAAAACGCCTAATCCGCAAGACGAGCGGAGAACTTAGAACTTCGTCCTAAATCCCTCATGATGCGTCTTCCCAAATTCGATTACCGCGTGCCGCGCACAATCGCGGAGGCGGTGAAGATTGTCGGCGACACGGGACCGGAAGCCCAGTTTGTGGCCGGTGGGACGGATCTCTATCCCAACATGAAGCGGCGGCAGCAAACGCCGCGCACCGTAATCTCGGTCATGCGCTTGCCGGAATTGAAGCAGATTACCGGCGAAGGGAAATCGGGAATCAGAATTGGCGCCTCGGTGACGCTGACCGACATCATTGAGAACCCGATCATCCAGCGCGATTATCCGGTAGTTGCCGGGGCCGCGCACACGATTTCGACGCCCATCCTGCGCAACATGGGAACGATTGGCGGCAATCTGTTATTGGACACGCGCTGTAACTACTACGACCAGAATTACGAGTGGCGTAAAGGGATCAATTTCTGTCTCAAAAAAGACGGCGATATCTGCTGGGTGGCCCCGGGCAGCTCGAAATGCTGGGCCGTGCAGTCGTCTGATCTCGTGCCGGTGATGGTGGCGATCCGTGCAAGATTTCGTCTCGTCTCGACGCTCGGCGAACGTCTGATTGATGCGGCTGGGTTCTATAACGACGACGGGATCGATTACCTGCAGAAACGTCCGGACGAGTTGCTGGTGGATATTCATCTCCCGCCGACGAATGGATGGCGTGCTTCCTACCAAAAGCTGCGGCGGCGCGGGGCCTTTGATTTTCCGGTGTTGGGAGTGGCCGCTTACATTGAATACGAGCCAGGCGAAGCCCGCACCTTCCCTGACGGTCAGTTTTCCGCCGCCGAGTCCGGCGGCCGGCGCATTACCGATGCTCGGATTGTTCTTGGCGGCATTGCGCCTTCACCGATTGAAGTAGGCGAAGCCGGCAAAGAATTGATTGGACATCTACTCGATGACGATCACATCCGCGCCGCAGCTGAAGCCGCTTACATCAAAGCCCGTCCTCTCGATAACACCGATTTCGTTTATCAATGGCGCAAGCAGATGGCGCGGCAATATACAATCCGCGCTCTTCAAGAACTGCGAACGCAAGGTCGTTGATCTTAGGTCTTCCGGTCTTCGATCTGTGGTCATCTATGACGAGTCGCCAAAGTCCAAAGTTCAAAGTCCAAAGTCCAAAGACCCAGGATCATGTCGCTGCGATCCTCCTTGCTGCCGGTCGTTCGCGTCGCATGGGCGCGTTTAAGCCTTTGCTGCCTTTCGGTGCAACGACGGTCGTAGAATCATGCGTCAATAATCTTCAAGCGGCAGGCGTTGGGGAACTCGTCGTAGTCGTCGGGCATCGCGCTGATGACGTAAGAAACGTCCTCAAAGAACGCCGGGTGCGCTTTGCGTTCAATTCCGATCCCGACAGTGAGATGAGCCTTTCGATTGCGCGGGGCGTCGAACAAATCGATAGCGATACGAAAGCGGTGATCATCGCGCTGGTCGATCAACCCGCGGTTCCTCGTGAGATTGTCGAAATTCTCATCCGCGAGTGGCAGCACAATGACGTAAAGCTGGTCCAACCTGAATATCAGAAGCGCGGCGGTCACCCCATCCTGATCGATATGGTGTACCGCCAGGAACTCTTAAGTCTCGATCCCGAGCGCGGCTTGCGATCCCTCTTTGACGCTCACCGGAAAGAAGTGCGGCGACTGCCGATCGAATCGCCTTACGTTGCGCAGGACATGGACACGTGGGAAGATTACCGGCAGCTGCATGAAGAGATTTTTGGCCGGCCCCCGGCTGCTTGAGTCACGTTTTCGCCAATGTTTATGGGGCTAATTCGCAGTTGTCCAACTGGATGGGTTGAGTCATCATCTAAGACGCGGTCGATTCTCCACCGGGGATTTAGCAGCCAGGAAGAATGCGCGACCAGGAGAAACTTGATGGTCAACAAAACTCGCAAAACGGTAATGGGAGCGGCGTTCGTCTTAATAGCAACAATGGTCATTGCCGCTACGCCGGCGCAAAACCGTCCTTCAGACTTCTCGTTTCGGTCAATTGACGGCGAGACCGTAACGGCCGACTCGCTGCGAGGCCAGGTGGTCGTATTAGCATTCGGGGCGGCCTGGTTACCGCTGTCAAAGAGCCAGCTCGAGGGAGTCAAAAAACTCGCTGACGATTACGCGGGCCGGGGGGTGGCAGTCTATTGGGTAAGCACCGATTCCGATTCGCCTAAATCGAAGAACTTCGCTTCAGAAGATCAATTACGATCTCTCGAGCGAAAATACAAAGTAACCGTGCTCCGTGATCCTGATGGCGCCGTTTCCAAAAAATTTGGCGTCAATCAATTGCCAACCGTAGTGATAATCGACAAGCAGGGCAATACGTCCGGCGGGCCGATAGGCGGGCTCGATCCTAACGCGAATCTGACAGCACAACTTTCGGAGCGGCTCAAGAAGATCCTGTGATACGCGCACAGTTGCAGATTGCATAAGATTACGGAGAGGTCGTTCGCAAGATTTCATTTTCTTCCCGCATTCTCGCTACCAGATCGTAAAGTAGACGCACCGGCAGTCCCATCACATTAAAGTATTCTCCCTTGATCTCTTCGATGAACCGCGCGCCCAGGCCCTGGATTGCGTAGGCCCCGGCTTTGTCCACTGGTTCGCCGGTGGATACGTACCAATCGATTTCAGCATCGCCCATCTTCGCGAATTTCACGTCGGTCGCTGCGTGCGCGACGATTGCGGGTTTGTTTTTTGCGATGCCAACCAAGGCGACCCCGGTTAAGACTTGATGCCAACGCCCGCTCAGGTCGCGGAGAATTCGCCGGGCCCGTGACTCGTCTTCCGGTTTTCCGAGAATTTCGTTGTCAACCACGACTACGGTGTCAGCGCCAAGAACGATTCGCGAAGGAAAATGAGGAGCTGCCGCCTCGGCTTTTTCACGAGCGAGCCTCTCCACATAAGTCTGCGCGCCTTCGCCTCGATTTCGGGATTCGTCTACCTCAACGGGAAAAGTCTCGAAAGGCCAACCCACGGTGCGCAGAATCTCAGCGCGCCTCGGGCTGCTGGACGCCAGCACGATCCGCGGCAGATTTAGTGTGGTGACTGAATGAACCTGACGCTCGCCCACAGCATCAGGAGATGTTTTACTAATTTGGTTTCGGAGTGATTCTTCCATTACACTGCAAGCTCATAACGCGGTGATAGATTCTAGATTGAAAGTCGCAATTAATAAATTGTGACGGAGGCAAGGCGCCGTTTCAAACTGATATGAACGATATTATTCGCTTGCTGCCCAAGCTCCTCGAGGCTGCCGGTGACAATCATGAGTTTACCGAAAGCCTCGCCAGGGTCGCGTGGACACGCGCAGTTGGCGAGGGATTGCGCGCTCATACCATTCCGATCCGCCTTTCGGGAAATACTCTGGTAGTCGCCGTGGCCGATGCGCCGTGGCAAAAGCAATTGAGGGCGATGAGCGCGGAATTGCTAGCCCGCGTTAATAGAGTTTTGGGACGCAATCTGATTCACTTTCTGGAGTTTCGAGTCGATCCCGATCAACTTCCAACCAGGAATATCGACGCTAAAGAAGGTGAGCAAATCGAGCCGGCCTGGGCTCGCGTTCCCCTTGAAATAGTCTCTGCGGCCGAAGACATCAGCGATGAATCCTTACGAGAACACTTCCTCCTGGCGGCGGCCGCGGCGATGAATCGCAGGCAAGGGCAATCGAAAATTTGAAGTCAAAACTCTGGAATTCATAATGCCTATAACCGAGGATGACATCGAAAAAATTGCGCAACTGGCGCATCTGGAAATCACGGACGCAGAACGACATATGTTTGCGCCGCAGATCGCTGAAATCGTTGCGTATGTTGAGCAATTGAACGAAATTGATACCAGCGAAGTTGAACCTGCTCTCGGAGGATTGACACCTGAAGGGGAACGAACCGAAAGCGCGCGCCGAGATGAGACCGAAGCTTCGTTAGGTCAGAAGGTCGCGCTCGACCAGGCGCCCGATCCGGCATCGGGTCATTTTCGGGTGCCGAAAGTTTTGGCTTAAGCCGGCTGAAACTCGACCGACACCCTCTTGATGAAATCCGCGATTGAAATCCGAAACGAAATCATCCGCCGCGAAACAAGCGCGCGTGCGGTAGTTGAATCTGCCCTCCAGGCAGCCGAAAAACTTAACGGCCCGCTCAACGCATTTCTCGAAGTCGATCGCGTGGGCGCCGTGAAGCGCGCTGAAGCAATCGACACAAACCTGGCTTCAGAAAAGACGCTTGAATCGGCGCCGCTCGCCGGCATTCCAATCGCCATCAAAGACAACATTTGTGTGCGCGGTCTGCAGACGTCATGTGGTTCGCGGATTCTCGGACCCTACAAACCGCCGTACAACGCAACGGCAATCGAACGACTGATTGCCTCAGGCTCGGTGATTATCGGAAAGACCAACTGCGATGAATTTGCGATGGGCTCTTCGAACGAGAATTCTGCTTTTGGTCCGGTAAAGAATCCCTGGGACACGTCACGCGTGCCGGGCGGATCATCAGGCGGGTCGGCGGCCGCGGTGGCGGCCGGCATTGTTCCCATCGCCTTGGGCTCGGATACCGGCGGCTCAGTTCGCCAACCAGCCTCGCTGTGCGGCGTGATCGGTGTGAAGCCAACCTATGGTCGCGTATCGCGGTATGGGTTGGTCGCGTTTGGTTCATCGCTCGATCAGATCGGCGTATTTGCGCGCGAGACTTCAGACGCGGCGGTCGTTTTGCAGGTCATTGCCGGCCGAGACAGACACGATGCCACGACTGCTGATGTGGTGGTCCCCGATTATTCGGCGCAACTGAACGGCAATGCCAATGGTTTGCGGCTGGGTGTATCGCGCGCGTTGTTGGGCGAAGGCCTGGATGATGAAGTGCGCGACGCAGTCGAAAAAGCAATCGAAGCTTATCGCGAGCTGGGCGCCAAAATCGTAGACATCGATCTGCCGCACGCAAAATACGCGATCGCTGTTTATTACATCATCGCCACCGCTGAAGCTTCATCGAACCTGGCGCGCTATGACGGTGTCCGTTATGGCTTTCGCGCCGAAGACGCGCCGGCGTTGCGCGAGATGTATCGAAAGACGCGCGATGAGGGTTTTGGAGCTGAGGTCAAACGGCGCATCATGCTCGGCACTTATGTTCTTTCTGCCGGTTACTATGACGCTTATTATCTGAAAGCTCAGCAGGTGCGCGCGCTGATCAAGCAGGATTTCGCCCGGGCTTTTGAAAAATGCGACGCGATCGTCACGCCCACGTCGCCGACGCCGGCTTTCGCGTTCGGAGAAAAGGTCGACGACCCGCTTGCCATGTACCTTAATGATGTATTCACCGTGACGGCGAATCTCGCGGGTGTGCCCGGCATTAGCGTTCCGTGCGGCCTTTCATCTAACGCACTTCCAATTGGCCTGCAATTGCTCGGGCCGCACTGGAGTGAAGCATTGTTATTTCGCCTCGCCCATGCCTATCAGACGTCGCATCCCCTGAACGCGCAGCCTCAAGTGCACGCCTGATGCCTGGATCCAGGATCGAACCCAGGAGCTAGTGCTTTGGAAATTGATTCCGAAAATCGGCGGATCGCAGGCGCAAGGTCAGCCAATCTTCAAAGATGTCCGGGGTCTGCAACCAGACGCGAAGCCATGCTGCGATTTCAATTTGAGCGGCGCGATTAGTTTCGTCCAGTCTGTTGTCCCGAGCCAGTAATTGCGCGCGAGCTTTTTCGTTTAGCGCCACTTCGCGTAACCCTCGTAATTCGCCCTGGTTCTTCTCGCGCATGAATCGCTGGCGCTGTTTCTCGAAACGCTGCAGGATCTTTGCAGCCGTTTTCAGTGTTAGCGGCTCTTCGAGATCACGATCTCCAATCACACCAGAATTCACGTCCGCAATGTTTTTTTCACGCCATCGAGCATCGAATTCAATCACCTCAGGATGACGCAATTCGGCGCCCTCGTCTGCCAGGATTCGGGCGATGGCTGCAGGGCTGTCGCTTGCTCCTTTGCCAAATTTATCGTCGAGCCCGCGCTGGATTTTGTGCAGCAGTTGTTCGCCGACAGGCGGACGCTCGAGCCGTGACCAGATTTCGACGATCGCCTCGCGCTTTGTTCTAGCTTTATCAGTACTCTGGTTCATCGAATTCGCCAGGACGGCCGCCGATTTCAGGGAAATGAATCGCTGATGTAGAATCGGCTTTCCAGTCTCTCCTCATTTCGTTTTTCAGGAGACTTTCACGTATGCATCAATTTCGTCCCGCTCGCAATTTGAGCATTGACTCAATTCTCGATCAACTCCGCGCCGCGGGCGCGATCGGCATACTCCTGGTGTTCGGTTTCGCCGCCGCGACATCGGCCCAACAACGACCGCGGTTGAGCAAAATAGACTTTGTTGGCTTAAAGCATTTGTCTGCCGAGCAGGTCATCGCCACCAGCGGTCTCGAGATCGGACAGCCGGTCGATCAGAAAACTCTCAATGCGGCAGCCCAAAAACTGGTCGACTCCGGTTTGTTCAGAAAGCTCAGCTATAACGTTCACGGCGCACGCGACCAGGCAATTGTTACGTTTAGCGTGGAGGAAGCGGTCCAACGATTGCCGGTGCTGTTCGATAATTTTGTCTGGTTTACTGACGAAGAAATTTACGTAGCCGTGCGACGCGACATTCCATTCTTTGACGGCACCGCGCCCGAGGGCGGCGATACCGGCGACAAGATCGCCGCCGCCCTGCGACGTCTCCTCAAAGAGAAAAACGTTTCCGGCGAAGTCGAATATATGCCCTACGGAAATATGCAAACCGGTAAACAGGAACTTCTTTTTAGTGTTAAAGCCGCGAACACTGCTATCTGCGCGCTTCGCTTTCCCGGCGCCGAAGCGATCTCCGAAGAGCAATTGCTGAAAACATCGCAGCCTTTGCTGCGAAAGGAATATTCGCGCAAGGATGTCGGCCAGTTTGCGCTCTTCACCCTGACGCCGCTGTACCGCCACCTGGGCCATCTGGGCGTAAAATTTTCTGATCCGATTGTGAAAATGGAGACGACTGACCAATGCAAGGATGGCGTATCGTTGGAAATTCCGGTCGACGAAGGGGTCGTTTATTCCTGGAACAAGGCGGAGTGGTCCGGTAATCAGGCGTTCAGCGCTGATGAGTTGACGGCCGCCCTCGGAATGAAAAGCGGCGAGCTCGCTGACGGCGACAAGATCGAAAAAGCGATGCGATCGCTCAACAAGCTTTACGGTCATAAAGGTTATCTCGGTCTGGGCGTCAAAGAATCATTCGACCTCGATGAACAGTCTAAACTTGCGACCTTCCGATTTGCGCTGCACGAAGGCGCGCAATATCACATGGGCGAGGTCACCGTTACCGGCTTGTCGGACGAAGACTCGCGCCGCGTGAAGGAGCTATGGACATTGGCTCCGGGCTCGATTTTCGATTCCACTTACCTGGATGAGTTTTTGGCGAAGTCTGTGCGCGATTTCCTTAGCCGTCACCCGGTTTTCAGCGGCGTGCCGCTAAAGTTTGGGGCTGAAACCAAGTCCGATCACAACACAAAAACAGCAAATGTCGTTATTACTTTCAAGTAACCGTACAGACGCCGATTAGCGGGTGCGGTAGACTTAAAATCAAAGTAACTATGTCTGCATTAGTCGAATTACCGCAGCCTCAGAACGAAAACGAGCGACAAGACCTCGTGAATGCAGCCCGGGTTCGCGCCTTACTCGAAATGGTCACGGATGAGTTCGACAAGAAACCCTTCGTTCCGCCTCCGATTTTCGCTCAACGTGATGCGCAGACAATTGGCGCGTTTTTGTGGCCGGGCCGGTTTCGCCGGCGGGACGATAGTGGGGATGAAGCGAGACTCTTCGCGGTCGAGCCTGGCACGCGCGTGCTGGCGCATTGCCGTTGGCACGCGCAACGGACGGATCATGCGACGCTAGTTGCGTGGCATGGCCTGGAGGGTTCGACGAACTCGGCATACATGTTGAGCATTGCAGAGAAGGCCTACGGCGCGGGTTTTAACGTCGTGCGCGTCAACGTTCGCAATTGTGGCGCGACTGAGCATTTGACGCCCACGCTTTATCATGCAGGACAAACTGACGACCTGCGGGCCGTGATTGCCGAATTGATTGAACAGGATCGCCTTTCGCGTTTGTTCGTTGTGGGATTCTCGCTCGGGGGAAATCTGGTCTTGAAAATGGCCGGCGAGTATGGTGACGATCCGCCTGCCGAAATAAAGGGCGTCGTCGCAGTTTCGCCTTCAATCGATCTGCGAGCGAGTTGTGATTTGACGAATCAGCCTCGAAACTGGCTTTATCAATACGAGTTTCTGCGTCATCTGAAACGCCGGCTAAAACTCAAGCAGCGGCTTTTTCCCGACCTTTACGATCTGGCTGGTCTGGAACGTGTTCGCACGATCGAACAGTTTGATGACTGTTACGTAGCGCCCGCCTTTGGCTTCGAAAATGTGAGCGACTATTACGCTCGCGCCAGCTCGCTTCCGTTCATTGGCCAGATACGTATTCCAACCTTGATCATTCACGCTGAAGACGATCCCTTTATTCCGTTTGAACCTTTGCGTGATCCTTCAATCGCTGCGAATCCTTATGTGCTGTTGGTTACCACCGAGCGCGGCGGCCACGTGGCGTTCGTCTCGGCAAATACCGATCACGAAGATCGCTTCTGGGCTGAGAATCGGGTGGTGGAGTTTTGCCGGATGGCTGCCGAATCCAGACCCGAAGCTACTTTTCGATCTTCTTCAACAGCCGATCAGCGTGATTGCGGGCGATGAGCGGAATGTGTTCGTCGGTGCGCAGGTCTTTCAATAACGGGACGAGCTGCTGCGGATCGGACAGCCCGTTGCGCGTGTAGAGGATTTCGAGTTCATCCATCAATTGCGGCGCGTTCAGCGGTTGAATCTCGCGCGCCACATTCATGTTGAAGATTAAAATCGCCTGATCGGCAACCCGGCGATATTCCGTCACCAGGTTCCAGGCGTCTCGATTGTTGCTCCAGTTGAATTCAGCAGTACGCTTGCGCTCGCCGTTTTCCATCTTGATCCACATCGTTCCCAGGTGGGGAAACTGCTTTGGTGACTGGTAGTTTTCAGTTGAATCAAGAAAATGCAATTCACGCCAAAGGCCCAGGATGCGGCCGAGCGCGGCTGTCGATAATTCGATTGGCTCGACAATCGGCGTCTCTTCGTTCTGCCGTTCGAAAGTGATCTTGCCCCGGCCCATTGCATCGTGCTCGATCAAAATTCGACGCACGATGAACTGCGGCTGCTTGAATTCGTAGGAATACCGCGTGGCGTCGGACGGCTTCTTATTTTCTTCCCGCCGCTGCGGAGCCGAATTTGTTTCCGGGGGGCGATCGTTGCGTTTGGTTTCGGTTCCCTGGGGACCGGGTGTCGAAACGGTTGCTCGATTTGCCTGAGCGTGTGCCGGAACACCGGCCCAGGCGAATACCAGGATTCCTGCCAAACACGTCATTGATGCCGCAATAATTGGTCGCAAACTCATGAGTAATCCTGGAGTCACACCTTATTTGTGGAGAGACGAACCGGACTGGCTTCTGACTTACTTTTAGAGGATGTCTGCGAAGAACGCAAGGTGGGAAGGTTCGTCACACGACGCACTCAAGGCCGAGAAGGGACCTGCACTTTTATTCGAATCGTACAGATACAAGTTTAGATATACCCACTTCTTCCATCGTCACGCCATAAAGCGCGCGCGCGGTTTCCATCGTGCGCTTGTTGTGCGTGATGACGATGAACTGGGTGTTTGCGGACATCGTGACGACTTTATTGGTGAAGCGGCCGATGTTGGCTTCATCAAGCGGAGCATCGACTTCGTCGAGCAGGCAGAAAGGCGCGGGGCGATAATGGAATATTCCGAGGACGAGCGCGAGAGCAGCCATGGCCTTTTCGCCGCCTGAGAGAAGCAAGACGTTTTGCAGGCGCTTGCCCGGCGGTTGCGCGACGATGTCGATCCCGGACTCGAGTTCATCGTCCGCGTCGATCAGGCTCATTTCGCCGCGTCCGCCGCCGAAAAGCTCCTGGAAGAGTTCGCTGAAGTTCTTATTGATCTTCTCGAAGGCGTCGCGGAACCGTTCACGCGAACGGCGTTTAATCTCGCGCAAAGCTTCTTCCGTCGAAGCGATACCCTGCAGAATATCCGCGCGCTGGGTTGTCAAAAATTCCAGACGCTCATCCGCCTCGGTCAATTCTTCCAGGGCCATCATATTCACGGCGCCGAAATTCTCCAGCCGCTCGCGCAGCTCGTCGACGCGCGCGCGTCCCTGTTCAAAATCAAATGAATCATCCGGCGTGAGTTCGCGAGCGATCTCTTCCAGGCTCTGGTTCAATTCGTTCGCGCATGACTCGCGCACGAAGTTCAGCCGCGCCAGGGCTTCTGCTCGTTGTACTTCGATCGCCGCGCGCGCATCGCGCGATGCTGCGGCGTTCCGGTTTAGTTCCGCCAACTCGGCAGAAAGCGCATCGGCATGGTTCCGGGCCTCAGTTAGTCGCGCCGAGGCTTCAGTAATTTGCTGCTCTTCCCTAAGTTTTTCTTCCTCGACGATCGCTGCCAGGCGATCAATTTCAGCGATTGACGCGCGCAATTCCTCAAGCCGAGTAACTGCTGCGGCATTTTCGGTGTCGTGACGTGCGATGCGATCGGCTACATCCTGGCGTTCGTTTTGCAACCGGCGCAGCTCGGCGCTCATTGATCGACGTCGCTCCGCGGCGGCGGCGGCATCCGAACGTTGCTTATTGAGCAGTTCGCTTTCCGATTCAGCTTCGCGCCGCACGCCGGCTAAAAGATTAATCGAGGTTTCGATTCTTTCACGCGCCAGACGACGGGCCTCCTCAGCGGCTTCCGCTTCCGCCAAAGTTTTTGAGCGGCGTTGTTCCAGCTCGCTCTGTTCCTGGGCCAGCAGTTGGATGTCGTCGGCGACGACGCGCATGTGCCGCGCGGCTCGCTCGACTTCTTGTCTCATGGTGCCGGCATTCAACTCCCGGGTCATTAACTCGCGTTCTTCGCGGGCGATTGAACCGTTCAGGAGCACGACTGCTTCTTCGAGGTCCGTCAGCTTTGAGCGCGCTTCCTTTACCGACGCCTCGGCGACGAACACTTCGGCCTCGAGTTGTGATGAACTCGACTCCAGCTCGCGCAGCTCGCGTTTGAAGGTCAGCAGGCCGGCGCCCTCCTCGAGCGCGCGACCATTGCCAGCATTAACAAACTGTCCACCAATGACCCAATCGCCTTCGGTGGTTACAAACATGTCCCCCGTGGCCAGGGACAAGGCAATCGCATCGTCTAGCGTATCGACGATCCGCGCATTCATCCGATCAGGCAAGACGCGCTCGAGCACCGTCAGCAACTCGTGCCGGGCCTGCAGGATATCGCCAACGCGCGGGCCATCGATGCCTACGGGAACGTATCTTTGACGGGCCGCGGCGGTGGCTGGCGACGACTCGAAATCTTCCTTCAGTCGTTTGAAGTCTGAAATCTCCGCTTGTAAGTCTGCGTCGGAAACGACGGTTCTCGCTTCATCACTGCCGCCGTGAAGTCCGGTTACGAGGAAGTTCGCCCGGCCGGCTTGATTAGCCTTCAACCAGGCCGCGGCCCGCGCCGCATCATCGGGTGTCGGAACAACTATCGATTGCAGGGCGGAACCGAAAGTACCTTCCACCGCGCGCTCCCACTCGGCATCGACCTTGATCGTGTCGGCCAGCGTACCGATGAAGTGAAAATCCTCCTGCTCGTTAGCGGTAAAAGCTTCCTGCACGGCCAGCGAATAGTGCGCGCGCCTCTGGTCGAGATCCTTCAAACTTTCCAGTTTGTGCACAGCGCGAGAGCGCTCATCGCGCACGCGCAATAGTTCAGCGTCGGTATCCGATACGTGTTCGTGGCCATCGACAACTGACTTGACCGCTGCTTCGCGTTCCGCATGCAGCTTTGCCAGCTTCTCTTTTGCTGACGCAACGGCTGCTTCCAATTTCTCGGCTTCAGATTGCTTCTCGCTGTGGGCCGCTGTGGCGCGTTCACCTTCTCGCGCGAGGCCTTCTGCCTGATGCGCTAGCTTCTCGAGCGCGCCATCGAGTTGACGCGCTAATTCCTGGAGGCGCTCTGCCGCGGCTGTGTGTATCAAAAGATCCGCGCGCGCAGCTTCAATCTCCTTCTCGATGCGAATAACCGCCGCCAGCTTCCGCGCGTGCGCTTCCTCGCTTGATTGCAGGAGCCGCGCAGTCTGTTGACCTTCGTCACTGAGCTTGCGATCGAGTTGTGACAGCCGTTCCAACTCACTTTCAATAGTTCCTAAACGAGTCTTCAGGGTTTCGATCTCTTGCTGAATTTCATCCCGGCGTTTCTCAAGGGTTTGAATTTGTTCTTCCTGATAGACGCGTTCGCGGATGCGCCGATCGCGCTGCAGGGCCGCATCGGCAACCGCGGCGCGCACCTGAGCCAACTCGTCTTCGAGATCGCGGGCATGTTGGGTTGCGGTTTGGCTGCGCTTCTCATGCTCCGCTAATTCTTCCGCCAATCTCTGATCGTCCTGCGTGGCCTTATCGAGTTGCGCTTGCGCTTGTTCGAGCGACATTGCGAGGTTACGTTCTTCAGCCACATAAACGCGGCGCAGGAGCTCGCGCAATTCTTCGCGCAGGACGCCGTACCGGCGGGCCTTTGCGGCCTGGCGCCGCAGACTGTTTACCTGTCGTTCAATTTCGGAAATGATGTCAGAGACGCGGCTGAGATTGGCGCGCGCGGATTCGAGCCGTGATTCCGCTGCCCGCTGGCGCACGCGAAACTTGGTAATGCCTGCTGCCTCTTCGATGATCGTGCGGCGATCCATCGGCTTTGCGGAAAGAATCTGGCCGATGCGACCCTGCTCGATGATTGCGTAATGGCCGCCCGATAACCCGGTGCCGGAGAAAACATCCTGAATGTCTCGCAGGCGGCAAAGGCGATCATTCAACAGATATTCGCTTTCGCCTGAACGAAACAGCCGGCGTGTTACCGTCACCGCTTCACCCGGCGCAAACTGAAGCGCGAGATTGCGTCGCCGCCAGTGGCGGTGATGATGAGCCTTTACTTTTGGTTTCGCCTGGGAACTATCGCCCGGGTCCTGATCAGAACTGATCAAGGCTTCGGAATTAGCTGTGTCGGGATTGCTGGTTTCTGAGAAAGTGTCTGCCGCAACCACGGCCGCCGTTTCCGGCGCTGCTTCAATTTCCGGAGCTTCAAATTCGGCGATGTGATCGTCGATCTCTTCGAGAGTCTCATCAATCTCCTGGATGTCCGGCTCGCTCTCAACATACTCGTCACGCACGAGATGGAGCACAACTTCGGCCATCCCGTTCGGCGGGCGATTGCGCGAGCCCTGGAAGATCACGTCTTTCATCTCCGCACCACGCAGATGTTTGACGCGCTGCTCGCCCAAAACCCAGGCAATCGCATCGGCTACGTTGCTTTTACCGCAGCCGTTGGGCCCGACAATCGCAGTTATGCCATCACCGGTGAAGATGAGGTCAGTATGGTCCGCAAAGGACTTGAAGCCCGTTATTTCGAGACGTCGAAGCTTGAACATCGTGATCCCGTCGATTTGATGCAAAGGGGGGCGACGGTCGATGTAGGCATCAAAGGCGACTCTACGGGTTCGGAACTATAAAGGCAGCCCAGCGCCACTGTCAACAAGAACTTTAGCTTAACGAGTTTAATTGGTGAATAAGGCTAAGGTTAGAGTCTTTCAGAAGCCCGACACTGAGGGAGCGCTGAATAGGTATAGACGACCGGCTGCTTGTGTTCTAAGACACCGCCTTCTTCTCGAGCATCAGGTTGATACCGCGCCGCAGTCCTTCGGGGGTGGTGTGTTCGTATCTCAGCATTTGCCCTTCGATAAAGACCGTCGGGGTCCCGTTCACCCCCATTGAAGAGCCCTTCTCAATGTCGGCATTGATTCGCTGATCGACTTCAGCGCTGTCTATATCACGCACGAATTTATCGATGTTGAGCCCTAATTCCTGCGCATACGAAATAAACGTCGGCCGAGGATCGGGGGCCTCCGCCCAGGACTTTTGATTGCGGTACAGCCGGTCGTGCATCTCCCAGAACCTATTCTGATTGCGCGCGGCCTCGGCAGCATGAGCAGCCGCCAAAGCATTCTTATGCATCTTTGTCAGCGGGAAATGGTGGAAGACAATCCGCAACTGATCGCCATAGTCGGCTTCGATTTTTTTTAGCTCTGGATATAGCATGCCGCAGGGTGGGCATTGATAGTCACCGAACTCTTCGAGCACCACCGGCGAACTAACTTTAACGTTTGGTTTGGGGATGGACACTTCGGCAGACGACGAAGGCGCAGCCTCGGCGGCGCTACCGGGCGATGACATTGCGGGTTTCTCCGCTTCATTCAAAACATTGGCTGGCTGAGCTGGTCCGGATTTTTTGCGCATTAGAACCGCGGCTGAGGCAAGCGCCGCGACCAGCACAATAGCAATGATTATTAGCGGCAGATATCGCTTCATGGATTCGCTCTTCTCATCTGTAACATTTTTCGGCTCAAGTTTATTGTTCAGTCGCAAGTTCCGTCAATTCGCGATTTAAGTCATTGGCCGGATGCCGACGCGCTTCTCCAGGGACTCTGGCGTGTCATCGTCCGACATCCCGGCGTACGTAGAGCAGCAAGTCAACACCGGGGCGCAGAGTATAACTACCCTCAGGAGCATCCGCGAAGCCGGATTTGATCAGTTCGTATTGTCCTCCGTATGTTGAGGCGAGCTCATCTTTTTGCGCGACCGAACCGATCACTATTGGCTCGGTGGGAGGCGGTACTATTTGGCCATAGAACAACGCACGCTTGTAATCGCGAAAATACCACGGTAAAGGCCAATAATCGGGCGAGACTATGGTGATACCGGTTTCGTAACCGGTCCCTTTGCGCTTCGCGATGCGGTCGATTTGATCGAGCATCGCCAGTGTTTCCCGGCGCGTGTGCGCATAGACGTAGGCATACTTGTCGTCGTCATAGTGCACAAAGTTAAGTTCAAACGTTTGATAGCCGGAGAAAACGGCGACCAAAGCCATAGGAGCCACTATCAAGCGCGGTTGCTCGAATTCCACCAGCTTCCGATAAAAAACCTCGAGCGCATACCCACCCGCTATTGCAAGTGGGACGATGAAGTTCAGACTGATCCACGGCGTCTTGTATCCCACCAGTGAATACGCTGCGACCAATCCAAACGCGAATTGAGCCATGAACAAAGCAAAGCGATTCTTGGATCGCCAAACTGCCACGAGGGCGCCCGCGCCACCCAATAACAGCACCGGCAACTCCTCCTGCCGAAGCCACTCGAGATATTGCCACCAAGGGTGCCAATGCTCAGTGGTTCGGTGCCGCCACATGTTCAGCGTTGATAGCGCATCGTGAACACCCTTTGGATAGTTGGTGAAGAACGACGAATAGAAAAGCACATCGACCATAATGAAAACGGCCAGCGCCACCAGGACGACTGTGGTAAGCGATACCGCACCGCCGAAACGTTCGAGTGTACTCCGGGCCCACTGACTGAAAGACTCACCTTCTCCCTTGTGATTGCGCCAGAACTTGGCGCGCAACCAAAAGTACATGGTGGTAGTCATGAGGGCTATCAACAGGACCGGACCGTTGATAATCCACGTTTCTTTGGTGGCGATCATGAGGGCGGCGGAAATTGCGGCCAGCGTCAAATGGACGGGCTGGGCCGTATCGTAATACCGCAAGCCGGCGACTACGATTGCCAGCGTAAAAAACACATACAGACTCTCGTGAATGAAATAGCGGGAGAGATAGACAGCGCCCGGAGAAATTGCAATTAGACCTGCAGCCGATAAGGCGCCAATGGTTCCCAGACGTTTTCTTAGCAGCAGAACGAGCGCGATAGTGCCCACGCCAAACGCGGCGGGGACGAATCGGATAGTGAAGGTAGTCAGACCGTAGGCTTCGCCAAAGTTTTTGCCGCCCAGTAAGTGGGTAAGCCAGGGGATGATGGCCGCGAAGTAATAAAGCGTCGGCCCGTGATAGTTTTCCGGGTTGTATTGATAAGTGCCATTGCGTACCAGGGGGATCAGGAAATTTCCGTTGACGCCCTCATCGTGGTGCAAAGGAACGAGCGCCAGATCGTAGAGACGCAAGATGGCGCCGACAATCAAAATTGTGATTGAAGCGATCAACCAACCGCGTTGAGACAAATCCGGCGAGACGTCTGGTAGCTCGGCTGAAGACGTTGCCGGCCCACCAGCCGGCGACGGTTTTGCGCGCTTCTGCTTTTTATTTGATTTTGTAGAGGCTGTAGCCACCGGTTTCGATAACCTTTTGATAATGACTAAAGAAAGCGTCGTTAGGCTTAACTTCGGTGCGTTCCTGCGGGCCGAGAGCAACATAATCGACGCCGTACCTGGCGAGCAAGTCCGGCGCATTTGGAGCGCCCGCGTAGATCTGCCGGATCTCCGACTCGCGCGCACCATACGCGAGGCCGTGCGTCCAGATGTGACCCGGATAGCCCATCAATGATCGCCGCCCGGTCAGAAAAATTGGCGTGTTGTGAATTGGCGCGTGCAAAATCATCGCGCGCGGCGGCGTCACTCTTTTCACTTCTTCAGCAAAGTTGACGCCCGCGCGGTCGAATTCCTGCCAGTCGCTGCGACTTGAGACGAGTGCAAATACGTCCAGCGCTCCAGCGAGAGTCAGGACGATAAGAAAGGCAACTGCCAGGACCCGATTCCTAAATTTTCCTTCCCACAGCCGCGCCAGCAGCAGAGCCACCAGCGGCGCCGACGCGATCCACCAGTAGAAGAGCACCTTCACGTTGTCCCAAATCCAGGGCGCCAATTTGACCAGGTTTGGAATGATGAAACAGAGCGTGAAGGGAAGATAAAAGAACAGCAGCCGGCGCGAAATTAAATAATTGTCGCTCTTCCAAATCAGCGCCGCGATCAAGAGCGGAATAAACATTCCGGTGTTCTTGAGCCAGAACCACAAAATGTTTTCCTTGTCGTGGTCCCAACCGAGTTGAAAGCCGACAAAGCTCGTGGCGCTGACCGCGCTGTGATGGGTTGACCATAGCAACTGTGGCGCGGCGATTAAGATCGCGACGATGAAAAATGCTGACCAGTGGCGCCACTTGCGCCAGTTGATCAATGCCAGACAGCCACCCATCCCCATCAGTACCAGAAAGGTGTGCGCATGGACAAGGGGAAGGAGACCGGCGATCGCGCCGGCGGCCAGCATGCGGCGGAAAGAAGGCAAAAGTAAAAAGGAAAAAGGAAAAAGTACGGATGATTGAGAACCTTGAGCTTCAACCTGCACTCGCTTTCCCGTGTCTCGGTTCTTTTCTCCTTTTTCCTTTTTACTTTTTCCTTCCTCCCTCTCTCCGAGCGAGTCCCACCACAACGTAAACACAATTACTGCCAGGGGTATGCCGAGCAGAAAACCGCGCTGAGGAACGAGCAACGTGGTCACTGAGTTTCCCCAGCGCCATGCATCAGCGACTTCAGGAAGAATCGTGTATGAGTGCTGAATGTTTTTGAGGACTTCGAACAGACCTCCGTCTGCTTTGTTGGCATCGCGAAACAGCATGGCCCAGCCGAACCCGCCGTTCAGAATCACCAGAACCGGCGTCAGGATTGCTGCCGTGCGATTTCGCAGGAGCCTTTGCCCAAATCGGTGCAGCACTCCCACGAGCGCGACGCCGACGACGTAATTCTCGATGAACATCGAGTCGCGCAAACTCGCGCCGCCGCGCACGAACATCGCCGAGATAAAGTCAGTCATGAAGGGATAGGTGAAGCGCGCGAAAGCATACGTAGGATCCTCCGGTGGAAAATTCTGGCCGAACGCAAACCGCGTAATTACGCTGAGATGAAACGGCAAGTCGCCGTAGTTGTTAAGGACGCCGGTGTAGATGCCGTCAGGTTTGTCGAGAATTGCCCGCGCGAAGATGAACCACATCAGGATCGCGACGCCCGCGTAAAAGAAAAAATAGATGAAGGCCCAACGATCCGGCTTTGAAGTTGCACGGCTGATTCCGCGCAACGCACGGTTGATATCTGCATCGACACCGGCGCGAACCGTCACTTTGCTTAAGAGCAGAAGTGGCGTTCCCATGGCGATCCCAACCATGGCGACGGTGGATCCATCCAGCCCAATAACTGACGCGATCACGAACCCGACGAGTCCCAGCAATCCGAAGCCTATGCAGGCTCCTGAGCACAAACGCGAAGCGAGCGGCGCGTCCTCGTCATAAGTGTAGGTGAGAAGCGCGCCGCTGACTGTGGCGATGATTGATAGCGCGACTGCGACAATCATGGATTCGGTCTGAGAATTTTACCTACCGCGAAACCGCTTGTACTTCCTCCATCACGCGCAACATATTACCGCCCAGAATCTTGTCAACGTCGCTTTCCGAATAGCCTCGCCGCAGAAGTTCCGCCGTCAGGTTCGGTAACTCGGAAACCGATTTAAGGTCCGCAGGCACGGCCTGGACTCCGTCAAAATCAGAACCGATGCCAACGTGATCGACGCCTGCCAGCCTGACGATGTGATCGATATGATCAACGATGCGCGCGACGGTGACCGACGGCAGGCGCCGGGCATATTCAACGGTCCGAACGCGATCGCGCGCGAGCTTCTTGTGCGCGGCATCACCTGTTTCCTGTTCGGAAGCAAGTCGTACCAGCCCGGCGATCTCGGCGTCGACCTTCTTTTTCTTTTCGCTCCAGCCCGGCTCGATGTGCTCCGGATAGAAAATGACATTTACCACGCCGCCGGTTTTTGCGAGGGCGCGAATCATGTCGTCGGTGAGGTTGCGCGGCACATTGGTTATTGCGCGGCAAGCAGAATGCGTAGCAATCACCGGCCTGGTCGACGTATTCACAATGTCCCAAAAGGTCCGATCGGAAACGTGGGAAACGTCGACCATCATGCCCAGGCGGTTCATCTCGTGCACGACCTGCCTGCCGAAATCGTTCAGGCCCCGCGTTTTCCCAATTTCATCGCCGGAAGATCCGGCCCAGCTCAAGCTGACACTCCACGCCGGTGACATATAGCGCACCCCCATTTGATAGTAGCGCCCGACATTTTCAATCCGCTGATCAATCGCATAACCACCTTCCAATCCCATCAACGCGGCGCGCTTGCCCGAGGACGTTATGCGACGAACATCAGCCGCCGTGGTTGCATTCTCCCAGTTTTCAGGATGCTTCTCGCTGAGGGCCCTGACTGCGGCGATTTGTTTGTCCGCCCGTTCCATCGCCGTTGGCCCGCCCAGTCCGAACAGCTCAGGTTCAACCCAAATCGAAAAGAACTGCGCATCCAGCCCGCCTTCTTTGGCGCGCTCGGTATCGAGGTGGCCATCGCCTAATTTTTGATTGAGATCGACATTTTCATCGACCAGCCGCTGGGCAGTATCTGCGTGCATATCTACCACGATTGCGCGACGATGAATCGAAATCGGATCGGTTGCAGCTTGAGATGGATTAGCCATCGATTTCAGGCCTTCTGTTTTCCGAGAGCCGCGGTTGCCGTTACATGAGTTCGCAGAATAAAAGAGCGTGGCGGCAATGAATAGTAACACCGGCGCGTGGAGATTCTCAGGAAATCGATGTCGATTGAAATTCTTGATTGAATGCAAGGTGCATCGAAATCGTATGCACTGAGACCTCCGGATGCAAGCGCAGAGTAATGAATTCGCCGGGCACGGCAATCTCGAACGCACGACCTCATGAAATTATGGCGGCCTGTAAAGAGTCCGGTTAACGCGCGATGTTTTGATACTTTTTATCGGAGAATTGGTGACCGCGTTCGGCGGGTGATTTTGATCAAAAGTTACCTTGCCAATGAGCGCGGATTTAGAGTATCGTGCTTTATCATAGCCCTTGAATAAATCGCGTCAAAGCGAGCACGTGACGAGCCAGCAGATGCCGAAACTGACAACGGTTCAATGCAAGAATAGTTCGAGTCAGTGATCTGCCATTCTTGACCCAGTTTCCAAAGGAGAAAGCCAACATGTTCTCAAAGACCGGCAAGGCCAAAGACGTCAGCACTATGCGCATTTGCGACGTAGTCTGGCACAACGGCGAATTCATTAAATGGAATGACGCGCGCGTGCACGTCATGTCCCACGTGCTCCATTACGGCTCGAGCGTGTTTGAAGGAATCCGTTGTTATGCCACAAAGCGTGGTCCGGCGGTCTTTCGTTTGCGCGAGCATATGCGGCGTTTTCTTAACTCAGCAAAGATCTATCGCATGGATCATGATTGGTCGATCGATGATTTGTGCGAGGCGTCGGTTGAGCTGGTGCGCCGCAGCGGTCTGGAGCAATGCTACATAAGACCGATCCTGTTTCGCAGCCTGGACGAAGCGAATCCGGCATTTGGCGTCAATCCATTTCCGAATCCGCTTGCCTGCTATATCGGCGCGTGGGATTGGGGAAAATATCTCGGCGACGAAGCGATCGAGCGAGGCGTGGATGTCTGTGTCTCAAGCTGGAACCGGCTCACGCCAAATTCTCTGCCGGCGATGGCCAAGAGCGGCGCGAACTACATGAATTCGCAACTGATCAAGATGGAAGCGTTGCTCAACGGTTTTGCCGAAGGGATCGCGCTTGACGATCGCGGTTATGTTTCGGAGGGTTCGGGCGAGAATATCTTTCTGGTCAGCAACGGCGTCGTTAACACGCCGCCGCTGTCATCGTCCGTGTTGCCGGGAATTACGCGCGATAGCGTGATTCAAATCTGCCAGGAATTGGGTGTGACCCTCAAAGAGCGGACTATTCAAAGGGCCGCGCTTTATGTGGCGGACGAGCTCTTTTTCAGTGGTACTGCTGCTGAGATCACGCCGATTAGATCCGTCGATCGAATCGCGATTGGCGATGGCAAGCGCGGCGAAATCACCGCCAGGATTCAGAAAGTTTTCTTTGAGATTACTTCCGGCGAGCGTGAGCCTCCCGGGCCATGGCTTACTTATGTTCGCGAGCAGCCGGCGTCGAGTCGCGCGTCGCAATCTGTGAATTCGGATAACGGGAATAGGCCGAGCGACGCCAGCGCGTCCGTCAAGTCAGCCGTTAGTCCCGCAATCAAGACTGAACTTGTTGCGCGGGCACGCGCGGGCGTGGAGTAGCAAAACTCAATCTACTTGATAAATGCAGCGAGGCCGGCCGTCGCGAGCTGAGTTCGAATTTGAACTTCGTTCCCGACGGTCGTGACCTTTAGATTGTCCAGCGCGTTCTGCGCCAGCGTTTTCTTCGGTGGCTGCATGCGCGCGATAAAGATCGCCCCCAACTGCTCTAATCCGGTCACGGTTTCACTCACGCTTTTTGCTTCCGCAGCGCTGCCCGTGCGCGCCACGACTAACAAAGACAGATCCGTCGACGTACTCCCAATAGATCCATAGACCTGTTTGATTGAGGCGATGTCTTTGGCGATGGCATCGGTGCCCACGTGCAGGTTGTCGAGCAACGCTCGCGTCACGTTTCCGCCGAAGCCCACCAAAGCGCGTGGGTCGCGATTAGCAAGTGTTGCCAATACCAGGTTTGATGCTACGCCGGCTTTGCCTGCGAGGACCGCGGCGCGCACGTTTTCCGGCGAGCCAAACGCCAAAGTGTTCCCATCAAGTACACAGATTCCCAGTTCGTGGATTCGCACGTTCCACAGCCCCGCGAGCTTGATCTGATCGTTAAGACCCAGAATCGAGATTGTCGCGCCTCGATATTTCTCTTCCCGGTACTTCTCACCTGCAGCCGTATGCGCGGCGGCGATCAACGCTTTCGCATCGAAGGTCCCGCTTGCGATGACGACTGTTTGCACCTTGGTTATGTTGGCTGAGGGATAGGTATAATGCATGCCCAGCACCACCCGTTCCAAAGACTTCGGATCCACACCAGTGCGCGTTTTGAATTTCGTGAGGTCCGCGTTTATCTGAGCCAGCTTAACCGTGTCCCTCGCGACCACGGCAGGTAAGGCTTCGTTAATCAGACGGCGAACATCGACAACTATGATGGCGTCCGAGGCCGGCAGATATTTGATGGAACTTGCCGATGGATTTGTTCGTGCTCGCTGCGCCGCAACCGGATTACCCGACGCCAGGACGGTGAAGAGCAACGATGCCAATGTGGCGATTGAAGCAAGCAGTGTTTTAGTCACGATATTCGACATTACCTTTCGGGAAAACTATTAACGGGGCGAGAAAATGTGACATTGGGTCCGATGCCGGCAAAGGCTTCTCAGTTGGCCGCCGAGAATCAAACGCGTTCCACCAGCAGGGCGATGCCCATTCCGCCGCTTATGCATAGAGTCGCCAGCCCGCGCCGTGCTTTTCGGCGTTTCATTTCATACATCAACGTGGTCATAATACGCGCGCCGGTGCAACCAATCGGATGCCCCAAAGCGATCGCGCCACCGTTAACGTTCAAACGATCGTGGTCGAATTGCAAGTCGCGATCGCACGCAATCACTTGCGCGGCAAATGCCTCGTTCAATTCAATTAGATCAATATCCGAAAGCCCGGTTCTGTGCCGCCTCATCAGGGCGCGCACGGCCGGAACCGGCCCGATACCCATAATCTCCGGCGCGACCCCGACGATTTCATAATCCACGACGCGCGCCAGGGCTTCGGCGCCGCAATCCTTCAGAGCCTGTTCACTCATCACCACCATTGCCGCTGCGCCATCCGTGATGCCGGATGAATTTCCGGCGGTTACAGTGCCGTCCCTGGCAAATACGGGCGCCAGCTTATTCAGTGATTCGATGGTTGTATCTTCCCGTACATGCTCGTCCCGGGCGAAGATTTTCGTCGCGCCCTTCTTCGCGCTTAGCTCAAGCGGCAATATTTCGTCCGCGAAGTTGCCGGCGGCGGCAGCCGCGGCCGCACGTTGTTGGGAGCGCAGGGCGTATTCATCCTGTTCATCGCGCGAAATCTCGTAGCGCCCGGCAAGATCCTCAGCGGTTTCGCCCATCGCGAGTCCGGACAAAGGATCGTTGAAGCCGTCGCGGTACATTGCGTCAACCAGATCGACATTGCCCATGCGCATCCCCCACCGCGCGCCTTCCGCCAGATAAGGCACGCGCGACATACTCTCAGTTCCTCCTGCGAGGACGGCACCTGCGCGCCCCAGCAAGATTTTTTCGGTGGCCAGAATTATGGCGCGCAGTCCCGAGCCACAGGCTTGATTGACGGTGAACGCCGCGGTGGTTTCGGGAATGCCGGTGCGATAAGTAATCTGGCGGGCGACGTTTGGCCCGCCGCCCGCCTGACGCGCGCAACCCCATATCGAGTCCTCGACTTTTTCGGGCGGAACATTTGCGCGGCGCAAACATTCTTTCGCAACTGCTACACCGAGATCGGCTGCAGTCCAGCTTGCGAGCGAACCGCCAAAGCGGCCAATCGGAGTGCGTACTGCGCCAGTGAGATAGACTGTTTGCATCGTTTGTCTTTTCAGAATCAGTTGGGGCTGCTAAGCTGTTGCGCGATTCACGATGGTAGCATAGCGAACTGCAACTCCCGCAAATGCAGCTGCTAACCAATTCAGCTTCAATTCAGAGCGCGGAGCGCGCCATTCGCAAAGTGGTGAGCGCCCATAGCGAATGGTTTTTGGCGCAGGATAATTTGCCTGCGCTCGCCTTGCAGGCAAACGAATTCGACTTTGCGATAGCGCATCAGCGATTGCTGTTTTCCTGCTGGACTGAGAAGGGCTCGCAGTCATGGCGGATCAAATCATGGTCGTGGTTCGGCGACAAGCTGGCCCTGCAGGTTAGTCGTCGCATGGGCGCCGAAGAAGCCCAGCTCGAATTGATCCCGCGCGCTTCGGCGAAAGCAATCACCGCCGGTATTTCCGCCGCGCGCCAGCTCCGCAGCGAGCAGCTCGCCAGGGTTGCGGCGCAGACGCTGCCCGGAGCAAAGATCGAGAAAGCGGCAGTGAGTCCCGGCATCCGCCGCGATCAGCCCGGCCGTTACGCCCGTATCGTGCTGCGGTTGCCGCATGAACGCATAGCCGTGACAGCGATCGTCGGTCAAAGCGATCCGCGCAATATCGATGCATTGTTCTCGTCGTCGGTGCTCTGGTTTTCCCGCCTGCGCGAAAAGTCGCGTCGGCCTTATGTCGAAAGGCTTTGGCTTGTGGTCGAGCGCAATCTGGTTGCGCCGGCGAAACAGCGACAGGTACTACTCTGCGAGAAGTTGCGACACACAATCGATCTCTTCCAGATCGACGAATCATGGAACAACCTGACGGCGATTAAGCCGATTGAGCGAAGAGAGTTGTGGCGAAAGAAGCTGACGCCTTTTCCCACAACCACAGGTGTTCAGGCGAGTGACGCTGCCCAACAAATCATTGCCCAGGCGCCATCGGCGATCGATCTGGCGCGCTCGCGGCATGGCGAAACAATTCGATTCCGCGGACTGCCTTTTGCTCGCGTTCGATCGGTTATGGACTCCGACCGCATTTGGTTCGGCATCGAAGGCGCGCGCCGTCTGATGCTCTGCGACCGCACTAGGGAAGACTGGCGAAAGCTGTGGCGAGATCTGGAAACTCATCGCGCGGCAAGCGTCAAGGACCAGCATCACTGGCTGTATCGGGCGGGCGGAGAGGCCTGGCTGGAGTCAATCCTCCGGCGCGACATTACGAAACTGGATCCCGGTCTAATCATTGCGCCATTGCACGCGCAGTTTCGCACCGCGCACGGTGTTGGGATTGCGGCGCGCCCGATCGACTTACTTGCGTTGAGACAAGATGGCCGGCTGGTGGTGATCGAATTGAAAGTGACCGAAGATCGCGAACACGTTTTCCAGGGCGTGGACTATTGGCGGCGCGTCGAAGCGCATCGCCGGCGCGGTCATATTGCTTCGGCCGAGCTGTTTGGTGATCGGGTAATCGCCGACGAATCTCCATTGGTTTACCTGGTTGCCCCGACCCTCCGCTTTCATCCATCGTTCGCCGCTCTGGCGCGGGCGATCGCGCCTGACATTGAGATTTATCGTTTTGAGATAAATGAAAATTGGCGTCAGGGCGTGCACGTGATGCGCCGAATGAGAGTCAACGAATGAAAGTCTCACAGGATGGATTGGACAAGGAATGATTGGATAAGAGTTCGTTTTTTGATCGAACGCTCTGGTTCCTGAATTCGCCTCATCGAATTAGTTAGTATTCCATCTTGTGACTCAGGTAAATCCTGTCGAATTCCAATCGCGCAAAAAGTACGGCGGGCTATCAACTAGCCCGCCGTTTTGGACACGCTTCGAATACGTCACCTCACCGCTTGAGCGTTCGGTCCGAAGCGATATTCGAATAACCAGAGTTACCGGCGCCGTTAAAGGCCCGGACGCGATAGCGATAGACCGTATTGCGCGCCAGTCCAGTGTCGGCAAAACTGGCGGTATTGGTGCCGACCTGCGCAATTTGAACAAAGCCGGTGCAGTTATTGTTTTGGCACCGCTCAATGCTGAAGCCGTTCTCGTTGTTTGAGTTATCAGCCCAGGTCAAGTCGATTTCACTCGCCGATACCGCGGTCGCCGTCAGGTTACTGGGCGCAGTTGGTACCGGAGCCGGTGTTGGAGTCGGCGTAGGCGTTGGAGTTGGCGTTGGTGTCGGAGTTGGCGTGGGCGTCGGCGTTGGAGATCCACCGCAACCCGCAAACTTGAAAGACCCGATGCGCGTGCGCCAGTTGAAACTACTTGTGGTCGAGTAATATTCGTTCGTGTACCAGAAGGTACAATCGTCAACCGGATCAACCGTTATATCGCTGTAGTCGCCCCACCGATTACTGGTGCCGGTCTGGCTGCCTGTACCCGCGAACAAAGTCGCTTCACCCTGCGACAGAATGCTGAGCGGATCTGTCGCCAGTCGCCCCGCATAACGAACCTGCGGGAAGATGGATGAACTGGAAGCGCTGAAGCCGATCGCAATATTTCCCTGTTGGTCCATGGCCGCGCTGCCCATCCAACGCCACGTCGAGTCGGGTTGATAGGTACTCTCCTGAAAAACGGTGACCGGCCCGGCGGTGACGTTGCGTAACTCAAACCAGCGAACGCCGGCAACGCCCCCCGAACTGACCGTGTAATTCCCGACAACCGATTCGTGATCACCAAAATTACGATAGGCAAGTCGGAACATCAGGCGATCAGCAATCGCATCCAATCCGGAAGTTGTTCCGGATTGGGGCACGCAGTTTCGAGTAGTTGAACACAACTGCGAAAAGCCTGCTGCGGGGGGACTCGCGAAGAGAGTAAAAGTCGAGTTTGCCGGCGTGGTAAAGTCGACGTGAAAGTGAAACAGCCGGTAAGCACCGCCACCGGGAAACTCAACGAATGTTGCCGGTGCGCCGGCCGCTGGCAAAGTCGAACCATCGAGATCGGCGGGCAAATAAACGTCTTCAGCTGAACCGCCCGTTATTCCGGTGGTGATAAACGTAGCCGGCAAACCGGCGAGCATCTTGGTCCGATCAAACGCAAACGGCTGCGGGCCGAGAAACGCCGTGCCCGAGGAATTGAAGACGTTCATGCTCATGTAATAGGCGTCCGGCCACACACTGATATGTGGATAATCAAAGAAGTTGGAACCAAGGTGAAAGTCATAGCGATTGTATGAACCGGTTGCATCACTGCTGGTCGATACGGCAACGCATTCATCGGTCGGAACACTTACGCCGGCGAATTGCGAGATGACCCAGCGGTTGGCGATCTGGTCATACAGCAGGACCGGGTCACCGTCACCGTTGCTCTGACAAACTCCGCCAAATCCGCTCCAAACGGTGGCAATGCCTGACGGTCCGAGCTGAGATGCGCCGGTCGCCTTGTCGAAAACCTGGTAGCCTTCGTTAACAATCTGCACGTATTGGGTCGCGCCAACTTCGCCATTCGTGTCGGGCGGCGCGCAGTTGCAGGCCACTCCGGGAAAAGGAATACCATTAAAGTTGAGCGTAGTCGCCGGCATGTTCAGTGATGCAATATCACTGCGAAAGCCAAAATTCTGCACGACCGGATCCGGGCTGTCCTTATGCTTGTGCGGGATCTTTGGATTTTCATTGGCTTCCCGCTCCGGCTTCATTGTGATGGGCAGCTGCTTCATCTCGCGCAATGGCTTCGAAGTGTCGTTACGAATTGAGGCGCCGACAGTGATCTCATTTTTCTGATCCTGTCCTGAGATCCCCTTCAGTGCCGGGGCGGCATCAGAAATGTTCTTCGAGGTAAACCATTTGAAAGCTTTACCTTCGCTGATTTGAGGAAGCACCACTATTGTGAGTAACAGCAGCGTGGCGATTAGGGCTAAGACTAATCTTACTGATTTGTTCATTTCGAAACTCCTTCCCTGGCGTCGGAGAACTACACGTGCAGCCAAGCTTCCAAACGATCGACAATAGTATTTGAAGCCGGGAAAGCCAATGCAGTTCAGGTCAATTTGGTTGTATCGGGTTCTGCGTGAAAGCGCGTCGTCACGTTATCACAGGGGGGAGCAAGCCGCCAAGTAGGGTACCCTGGTATTGACTGCTAACGCAAAAAACCATCGGCCTTTACGATCAAAGACCTGGAAATAAATGCCCACCGAACGTTGCTTGATCATGGTGCACCCGGCACGACTCGAACGTGCGACCTTTTGATTCGTAGTCAAACGCTCTATCCAACTGAGCTACGGGTGCCCGGAAAAGAATGGACGCAGTTTAAAGTTTCAAGTTTCAAGTTTCAAGTTAGGTCGGTTTAGTGTGATGACAGTCTGACGCCTCACCACAAACCGAAAACTTCAAACTTGAAACCTGAAACTGAGATCTACCGCGCGTAATAGCCCGGTTTGGTCCGCGCCACCAGATCAGCGTGCGCGACTTCGATTCGAATTTCGCGCCACTTGCCGTCGCGCCTGGCCGGATTCTGCGGCTGATAAGTAATGCTGTAAAGCGAGCGCAAATCCGCCGCAACTTCGACATAAAGTTTGGGCATCTCGTCGAGGCTGTGGATCTCGTTCAGCCGGCCCCCCGTGCGATCAGCCAGCAATTGCAGGCGGGTTCGCGCGGCGTCGTATTGCGCCGTGATCAACGGATCGGGCAAAGGCAGGCGTTTCGGGTCGCCTGATGGCAAGGCGAGCGGGAAGACGGTCACGCCCAGGCGGTCAGCATTGGTGAGGACAGTGTTTAGTTGAGAATAAGCTTCCGCCCTTATTACCGTGCTCACCTGCGCGTCGGGCGCTTTCTGAACCAGTTCGCGATCTGCTTTGCGAGCTTGAGTGTCAATCCCGTCGGTCAGGACGACGATTGCTTTGCGACGCTTGCCTTCGCGGTCCAGCTCTCTGAGCGAATATTTCAAAGCCTCGTAAAGTGGAGTTTCGCCCGCGCCATTTGCCAGATCGGTGATGGCGTAAGCCGTCCTTCGCCGGTCAGTGCTGAACCCGAACAACATCTTCACCCCTTTACCGTTGAACTGAATCACCGCCACTCGATCATCCGGACCCAGAGCATCAAGAAAGCGAAGCGCGGCCGACCGAATTTGCTGGCGAAAGTTTATCGTCGAGCCCGACATGTCGAGCAGCAAAGCCAAACTGAAGGGCGCGCCAGTCGACTCGAAGTGCTCGATCGGCCGCCTGACACCGTCTTCATAAACGACAAAGTCGCCCGGTGAAAGGCTGGTGATTGCGTGACCCTGGCGGTCGACGACACCAACATTCAATTGGACCAACGAAGTGTCGGTCTTAATAACTTCGTCAGGCTCTTGTGCGCGCGCGCCGACAATGACCAGAGAGACAAGAGCCAGTGTCGCCAGAAAACTTACAGAGAACCGTTTGCGATACGCCAATATTCGCAGAAGAAAGAATGAAATCATTTATTTGTGAACTGCAAAGCTTTAATCAGATGACGGCTGGGGTATCTGAGTATGCCTTTCGCCAAATGAAGTTTGCAACCCGCAAGCCTTTCCCGAGGCCGGCAAAAGTTGTGGGTGATCGGGTCTGATCGAATATAATCGCCGGCCGAAACCGGGGAGTCTCCCACGATGCACGGTGCTGAATTCTGCGTTGAATGTGGCCAGCCGCTGCTACAAAAGTGGCGCAGGCTGGCGAATCGCAACCTCTGTAAAGATTGTCGCCGCCGAAATAGCAAACTAAACACGGGAAGTTTGTTTGCTGGGATTGCGGTGGTGGCGGTAATTGCTTTTGGTCTCGGTCGATATATGCGACCGGCTCCTCCGCCTTTGATAATCCAGCGGTCCGCGAATTCGCCGCTTGCTGATGACTCAATCAGTTTGACACTTGCTCCTAATGTGGACCGGGACGCCTCGGCTAAACAAGATTTCACGGCTTCCGGCGTGAGAACCGGCGATGAGTCTGCGTACATTTGTGGCGCGCGCACAAAAAAAGGTACGCCTTGCCGCCGCCGGGTGCATTTTGCCGGCGAACGCTGTTTCCAGCACAAAGGCCTGCCGGCAATTTTGCCCCTCGAAAAGTTGGCGTTAAGACCTTAACGCTTTTGAGTTACCCTGCCTGTCGATAGGCGGAAATTCGAACAGGCGACATAGAAGATAATTATCCCAAGGCTAACAATACGTCCTGGCAGCTTCCGGTTGCTGATGCTAACTAAGTACATAACTCGCATTACCCGAAACGCACTTTGAATGCGCCGCGGCTCAGAAACCTTCAAAGACTATTCAGAATTGATAAAGCCGTTCCTTCAAATATCCGATCCTTTTCGGCTTGGGGAATATCCAGGTTTTCAATCGACGACACAGAACGATCGATTGAACCGAGCAGATGCGGATAGTCGCTGCCCATGACCATGTGATCAGCCCCGATCATTTCGCGGACCATCATTAACATATGCGAATTGAAATTCACGGTGTCGTAATAAAGCCTTTTTAAGTAGGTGCTCGGCAGTTCGTCAATCTTCGCCCGGCATTCGGCAAAGTCTCGCCAACCGTTGTCCATGCGCTCCATCAGATAAGGCACGGCGCCCCCCAGGTGCGCCACGATCCAGCGAATGTCCGGCAGGTCGCGGAACACTCCGTCAAAACACATACGGGCGACCGCCAGGGTCGTGTCGAACATAAAACCCACAATCGGCCCGAGCACATATTCGCGGAATGGATCGGCGTTCGCCGGCAACATCGGATGAAGCAGAATGCAAAGTTTCAGCCGGTTGGCTTCCTCAAAGAAAGTCCGGTACTCAGGCGAAGTCAGGGCCTTTCCTCCGATGTTGCTCAACAAAATCACGCCATTCAGTTTCAAATCATTAATCGCGCGCTGTAGTTCCTTTAATGCTTCATCCGGCGCATCCATAGGAATTGACGCAAATGCTTTGAACCGCGCCGGATGTTTGGCAATCAACTCCGCATAAGCATCATTAACGATCCTCGCGATTTCCGGTTGACGTTGAGCGTCGGCAAAGAAGACGTTCGGAGTAGAGAGCGAGACCACTTCAACATCGATCCCGACGCGGTCCATGTCCGCGATTCGCTGCGCCACATCGGTCATCGGCGGCGTTAGTCCGAAAAACCGGGCGCCGCGATAGGTGATGATTGTCTGACCGCTCGGACTCTTGTCAAACGAGAACTCCGAAGGGATTTCGCGGATCTTATCGAAATAGATTGGCGGGTAATAATGGGTGTGCAGATCGAGCTTGCGGACAGTCATTTAACTCTAACTATGACGAATGACGAGGTTTCGTCGCGCGATTGTTTTTCTTCTTGGAAGTCACATGTGTGTCCACTGCGTCATACAGTGCTTCAGGGGCAATATCAACGCCGTTCGGCCACGCCAGCGTACCAGCTTCAATGAAGAATCTCTTAAAGAACTTTGAGTCTTTCAGCGGCTTGAAAACTGGACCTTTGAACCATCGCGATATGTCAATATCTTTCTCAGTCCCGTCATCAAACCGCGTTGCGATAATGAAATCGCGGACGTGTCTGGCGCTTACGACTTGGGGAAGGTAATTCATACTCAATCCAATGGTTCTATTCTGTTTAATGACCGTCCGCGCTCGATGTTTCGCCAGTTTACCATAAGCTCGAATCTGTGAGACATGGCCCACTCTCGAATCAATCGCCTCGCCGTTCTTGAAGAAATACTTCCACCAAGCGGTTCTCCGCGAAAATCGAACGTAGCCTTTTGTCCTTGATGCTCGGCATGAAAATGCGGCGGAGCATGATCGCCAAAGTACATTCTGATCACGATTCCGAAAAAGATGGAAATGACGGGGCATCAGAATATCGGTTGGTTACTTTGCGGCTCAATCTTGTAGAAATCGATTCCTGCCGCTTGCTCGCTCACGTCGACCGTTGCCACAGTCTTCAAGGCCTTAAGATCGATAATTCACCCTCTTCGCGGGTTGATATTCATTTGTGTCCGAGATCCCAGCGCTAAAGCGCTGGGCCATTTTCGATCGTCCGCTGCGCGGACTTCTATCGACCAACTCTATTGATCCGGCTTTTTAACCTGGGGTTTGAGGGCCGGGGGCGTTGTTGGTTTCGGCTCCTGTTCCTCCGGTTTGTCCGGCGGGAAATCCTTTTCGTCGATGTCGGTAATCTTCACTTCCGCGCCGAACTTGCGATAGCCGCGGAAAAGAATATCGTTGCGTGTCTGTTCGCTTTGCTGGCCGAGATGATCTGACAATTCGATTACTGCCCGCGAAGGCAACAAGTGCGATTGTTCATTAATCGTGACCAAATCATAGTCAATCACACTGCTGGCCGCGGTAATCGGAAAACCTGAAGGTATCTCGCTCGAGATATCTTCCAGGCGCAGCACCCTGTTCGTCTCGCGATCCACCCAGATGCGCCCGCGGTAACCAACGACGGCGTGCACTTCAGGCGAAGTCAGACTTGCAGACCAGCTCAGGGTCTGGCGCGAAAACTCCTGCTTGACTACGTACTCGTAAACGATGGTGCTATGTCCGCGAATGGTGTCGGTATCGACCGGCTGAAATTCAGCGCGAGTCTGCGGATCAAACAGATCGGCAAGCATGGAAACGTACTCGCCGCTCGATGTTGTGCCGCCAAGTTTCTTTCCGTATCTGGAGCCTTCAGCTTCTTCTTCGCCGGCTGGCATGCCGTTGACAGAAAGCAGCTTGTATTGTTCGCCTGCGCTCTGGCGATAGCTCACGGCGATTGACAGCCGGTCGTAGACTACCCAGTTATTCGTCTGACCCAGCGCGTGCGAGCGGGTGATTTGTTGCTTTACCAGATAGTCCGGCATGGCTTGCGCGGCGCCTAAGGTTGCTTTGCGCGTGCGTTCCAGCAGCTCCGTAGCTTCAGCCATCGAGGGCAACCTCGCCGTGGCCGAAGTTGGATTGGCCCGCCGCCGCTCTGCTTCTTCCAGGGTGTGACGCAGCAGCGAGTCATTGCCGCTCTTAGTCGCGACGAGCGATCGCAAGCCCTCGGTGACCTGAAAGTTTATTCCGCGCGTGCGTAAGTCCTCGACCAGCCGTTCGCGCATGCTCGGGTTGGCCGGCAGTTGATAAAGCATCCTCACAAATTCCTGATTAGTCAGCGGCGGAGCTTTGGTTTGCGGCTCAGTCTGGAGCGAGGGGAAAGGACTGTTGTCGGTTTGGGCTTGAAGAGGCGAACTCAGCGAGCCAATGAAAACCGCCACCACCGACAAGAAGAGAATTCTTATCATTCGATTTATTAATTAAAAGCTGTATTTCAAAGTAACTTCTTCTATTCAGTAGTCTTCGACGGCTGTGCCCGAAAGCTAGTTGCCCGAAAGCTCGAAGGTAAGGTGAAGATAGCGCAACTTGTCGAAGACCAAAAGCCCCGGCAGTTCACATACAAAAGCGCTCGATTGCCTGACGCAAAATAGTAACGCAGCGATCGAGTTGATCGACGGGCACAAACTCGCCGGTGCGATGCGCCACGCGAATGTCGCCGGGGCCAAAAACGATTGCTTCAGCGCCGAGGGCGATCATGCTCGGCGCCTCAGTGCCGAAGGCCACGGTACCCGACGTTTTGCCGGAATGCTCTTCGAGAAACCTGACTACCTGTGAATCGGCGTTGGTCTCGAAACTTTCATCGGCGCGGGCTGCGTCGATCTCGCAGGCGAAATTCGGATCCTGGCTCTGAAGATCGGCGGCGGCCTGTTGGACGAGCTTTAAGACATGATCGCTTTGCTGTCCCGGGATCGATCTCCACTCCAGTGTGAAACGGCACTCGCCGGCGACCACGTTCTTTGCTGTGCCCCCATCGATTAAGCCGACGTTCAATGTCGTGTATGGAGGATCGAAATCATGGCGCTGGTCGTTCCTTAATTCTGCGGCGATTTTTTCGATCCGTTCGATCAGACGAGCAGCGCCAAAGATCGCTGACACGCCGAGTTGTGGATAGGCACTGTGAGCTTCACGGCCGCGCATGACAATCTGCGTCAGACAATAACCCTTGCCGGCGCGCACCGGTTGCAGAGACGTTGGCTCGCCGACAATTGCATATCGCGCCTGCAATGGTTTCGCACTTGCGAGCCGCTTGGCTCCGAGACATCCAATTTCTTCGTCGGCAGTAAAGATAAGAGCGAGCGGTCTTTTTATTTTCGCCAGGCCGAGGCTTTCGACCGCAGTCAGGGCAGCGGCGATGAACGCTTTGGTGTCGCATGCGCCCCGTCCGAAAAACTTGCCGTCTTTTTCAGTTAAGCGGAGCGCTTCCGTCCATTGGCGATCGAAAGGAACTGTGTCCGTGTGTCCAACCAGGGCGAGTTCTACCTGGGGAGAAGCAGAGAAAGCATCGCCGGCGAGGGCGAGAAGGTTGATTTTCACGGCGCCGGATTCATCGATGTGAGAAAATGACTTAATTAGAAAACCGGCGGATTCACATCGCTCAGTAAGGTAGGAAATGATTTCCGCATTTGAGCGGGACGACACAGTATCGATGGCGACCAGATCTCTTAATGACGTTTCAACATTCATATTTGATCAAAAGCAGGTGGAACAATCATTCAATCCTAAGTTGATTGCTTGACCCATCCGCTTACGCGGACGGTTACTAACCTATTTTTCATCAGCGGGGCAAGTCCCGCTCACTAACTCCACAATCTCTTTTGCAAAGCACTGAACCTTTCGACAATCCCTTCCTGCTCTATATGCCGGCCATCCGAAACAACTGGTTTGCCTCCTACCACGACTTCGCGGATGGCTGCCCGCGAGAGAGAAAAGACTACGCTCGAGATCAAATCGTCCGATGATGAGCCGGCGATCGAAGGATCGTTCAGGTCAACAGTAAAAAAGTCCGCCGGCTTCCCTTTTTCAAGAATCCCGCCGGCCGCGCCAATGCTGCGCGCGCCTTTGATGGTGGCGCAATCGAAGAGTTGCGAAGCCAGGGCGGAAACCCAACTGTCAGGGAGGGTGCTGCTGTCATTTCCATTGCTGGATTCCTGAGTGACTGACGATGAACGCTCCGTCACGATCGGGTCTCCGCCACTAAGCACTACTCGTTCGAGTTTCTGCAGACGCAGGTGATACTCGAGCGCGCGCGCGTCTTCCAGTAGATCGATTTGGGCGTGACTATCAGTGCCCAGGCACACATCAACATCGTGTCTGAAATATTCATCGACGGGCACGACACCGTCGCCAAGATTGCGCTCAGTAGTCGGACAGGCACAAACGAGCGCACCGGTTTTTCCGAAACCGGCGATCGCCTTCGGCGTGACGTGAATCGCATGCACGGCGGTAAAGTTTTCGCTGAGAAATCCTTCGGTCTCCAGGAGCGCCACGGGCGTGCGGCCATATTCCGCGACGCACGATGAGACTTCCGCAGGTTGTTCGGCGACATGCATATGGACTTTCAAAGCGTGTGGCCGTGCGTATCCAATCACTTCGCGGAGATATTCCAGCGGCACGGCCCGCACGCTGTGCGGGGCCAATCCGACCCAGGCTTTGTCAGAAACCCGACCGTTAGAGGGGGCATCGCCGGAAACCGCACCCTCCCTAACGGTTGAGCTGCCGACACTATTGACTAGCGACCCGAGATTCTTAAGAAAGGTCTCCGAACCACCTTCAATGAACCGCGCCTGTCTCGGATTCGTCGCAGTCTGAAAACCCGACCGGGCATAAGCGACTCGCAACAAAGCGATGCGCAGTCCGGCCTCGTTTGCCGCGCGAATGACTTCTTTCGCCAACAGATTTGGATCATCGTAAGGCGTGCCATCTGGGGCGTTATGCAGATAATGAAATTCGCCGACCGCGGTAATTCCGCCCAAAACCATTTCCATGAATGCCATGCGCGAGGCATCGTAAATATCTTCGGGCGTCAAACGGGTCGCCGCTGAGTACATCATTTCGCGCCACGTCCAGAAACTGTCTGCCCGATCGTCGCTTCGATACTCGGTCCGGCCCCGCAACACGCGCTGAAACGCGTGGGAATGCGCGTTAATCATTCCGGGAAGCAGAGCGCGATTCTGCAGCCGAATCATTTTCTCGTTTTTCAATTCTTCAGCGCGGACAGTTCGTGTAATTTGTCCCGCTGAGTTGCATACGAGAGCTAAGCCACTCTCGAACCTATCGCCGGCATAAATCAAATCGGGCAGCCACGCAATCAACTCATCATTTTGTTTTCCAGTAGTCATCTCAAAATAAGAAGCGGGGGCAAGCCCCCTTACTGACCTCGAGCTGCCTCAACATGACTCATAGTCAAAATTTTGAAAGGCTTTCAAGGTCATTAATAAATGCGCCGGAGCATATCACAATTGGAAGTCATGATTTTGACTAGTCAATGCAAGTCGATAGAATGAATGCCTGGTTCATTCGATGGACGGCCTGACATCATCGCTCGCGGTCTTAACCGCCATGATTACCCCCGCGGTATTGATCTCAGCGAGCGGCACCATGATTCTTTCTACCTCGACAAGGCTTGGACGGGTCGTCGATCGCGTGCGCTCTCTTTCGGATCGTTTGCAGGAGCTGGGCCAACGCGCGGGCGAAGACGATTTTGCGGAAGAGCGTCGCGTGATGCTTTACGATCAACTGGATAAGTTGACCAGCCGTTCGCGTTTGTTGCAGCGCGCTCTTACCACCTTCTATCTGGCGGTCGGCATATTTGTCGCCACCAGCGTGGCAATTGGGGTCGTCGCTTTTTCCGGAACGCGCGGCGCATGGATTCCGGTGGGCATGGGATTGATCGGCGCTTCCTTTCTTTTTTACGGCAGCATGCTTTTGGTGTTTGAAGCGCGGCTGGCGCTAAGCACCACCCATGCCGAAATGGATTTCATCTGGCGCACCACGAAACGATTTGTGCCGCGCGAACTTGTCGAACAGCATAAGACGCATTTTGTTCACTTCAGAAAAAGAAGTGATGAGAAATAGGTGATAGGTGATGAGTAATGAGTAAGTTCGGAGTTCCGCCTTCAGGCGGAATCAGCTCAGCGAACGAGTGCCGCCTAAAGGCGGGACTCCAAACCGAGACGCCATGAACTCCAAACCGAGACGCCATGATCAGTAATGACTTGAACATCGGGCCTTCATATCTGCGGCTGCTGGAAAACGGCGAATTGGGGCGTCGCGTAGAAGCGCTGGAAGCCTTGCTCGATCGCTGCAGGGTCTGTCCGCGCGATTGTCTGAACAATCGTCTGCGAAATGAAATTGCCGCCTGTTACTCCGGACGATTGCCGATCGTTTCGTCTTTCACCGCGCATTTCGGCGAAGAGCCGCCGCTCTCCGGCACGCGCGGGGCCGGCAATATTTTTTTCGGAAACTGCAATCTGCGCTGTGTGTACTGTCAGAATTATCAAATTTCGCAGGCCCACAAAGAACAGATCAAGAACGAAGTGACCCACGAGCGGCTGGCGGAAATGATGCTTGAATTGCAGGCGCGCGGTTGTCACAACATCAATTTTGTTTCGCCCACGCATTTTGCGCCGCAGATGGCGCGCGCAATACTGATCGCGGCTGAGAAAGGCCTGCGCCTGCCTATCGTTTACAACACGAATGCCTATGATTCGGTTGAAGTCCTGCGACTGCTTGACGGCATCGTCGATGTTTACCTGCCTGATTTGAAATACGCTGAAGACGAAGCCGGCTTCCTGTATTCGAAAGTGCGGAGCTATGCGGCGGTTTCGCGCGCGGCGATTGCTGAGATGTATCGCCAAATGGGCGATCAGCTCGTTTATTCCGAAGACGGACTGGTGAAACGCGGGCTGGTGATTCGCCTGCTGGTGCTGCCGAACGACATCGGCGGGTTGCGCGATTCGCTCCGCTGGATTCGGGATGAACTTGGTCCGCGGATCGCGGTTTCGCTGATGGCCCAGTACTATCCGACGAATGTAGCCGGAACGAATCAACGGTATGTCCTGCTCTCGCGGCGCATCAGCGAATCAGAATGGTTGCGCGCCGCATCCGCTCTGGATGAATTCGGAATCGAACAGGGATGGATGCAGGAGTATGATGGGGCGGCGTTTTACTATCGCCCGGATTTCAAAGATCGAGAAACGCCTTTTCATGATGTAAGGGACTTTGTCTGATGGCTGCGAAAATCGAAACCCAGGTGGGCAGTCCGGCGCCGGACTTCGCGCTCCCGGACGGCGACGGAAATCCCTGGCGCTTGTCTGATCATCACGGCAAGGTCGTGGTTCTTCTTTTTTATCCCGCAGACGAGACACCAGTGTGTACTCGTCAAATGTGTTCCGTGCGCGATCGCTGGCAAGATTACGAAGGGACAGGCGCCGAGGTCGTTGGAATCTCAACGAATTCGGTTGAATCACACAAGAGTTTTGCCGAGCATCACGATCTGCCACTGCGTTTGCTCGCTGACGTTGATCGAAGCGTCGCGGATCTTTATGGCGCAAAATCTTTGATCCCCGGCAAAGTCGCGCGCTCAGTTTTCGTTATCGACGCGGAAGGTGTTATTCGCTATCGCGACGTGCGGCCGATTGGATTGTTACGGCCGAAGGATGACGAGATAATTAAGGCAATTCAGGCGGCCAAATAGTTGCGAGTTTCGGGTTCACGATTATCGAACATTGCGCGTAGCCCGAACCGATCTTAGAATCATCTCGGAAGACCGAACTCGGAACTCGAAACCTGAAACTCGAAACTGAATTCACATGTCAGACCAAATCAAATGCGCTCGGTGCGGGCAGAAGCGTCCGCCACTTGGTTTTGCGCCCCTGCCGACGGAATTGGGGCAAAAGATGGCGAGCGAAGTATGCCAGCCGTGCTGGTCGGAATGGCTGATGACGCAAACCCGAATCATCAATCATTACGGCCTCGACCTGACTAATCCCGAAGCGCAAAACTTTTTGCTCGATAATATGAAAGGCTTCTTCTACGGCTCGAGTGACCTCGCGCAGATCGATACGAGCAAAGAAGGCTCGATCAAATGGTAAGGGGGAATCGCCTACAGTCGCAGGCACGGCCCGCCTTTGTTTCTCAAAACTGCAATCAGATGTCTTAGAGCAACGATACTATCCTGGACTGCGCGGGCCGTAGCCTCCTTCTAAAACAGCTGGAGCGAAATTAACAAATTCGCCCTTCGCCTTCGCAGAGTATCCTTCCGGTCTTTCTTTTTACTCTCATTTTTCTGACGAACGAGCATGACAGTTGATCTCTCCTTACGGAAAGCTTCATGACGATCTACGATTTTTGTGCACCGGCTCAAGGTCGCCGCGGCAAATAACAACGCCGGAAATGCCAATACCAAAGCAAATACCGGCAACAAAACCAAGTCGTGGCGACGAAGTGAAGGCTGACGGTTACCGGTATGGCCCGGCAGCGGATTCTCATCTTGATAACCAACGAAGAGCTATATTTGCAGCTTTTTCTTGCATCAAGCGCCAAAACTGATCTAATATCCGCCGCGCTAGACCAAGTCTTAGGCTCAATTTCTTTGTCCGCGGTCCGCTGCAGTCGTCGGCGGCGCATTTCAGAGCCTTGACCTAATTGATGCACACCAAGCTTTTGAAATCTTGCTGAATAGAACCTATAGAGGAGGTTTCATGACCAAGTCTCGAATCGTAGCTCTGATTGCTGCTGGATCGCTCACTGCCTTTGCCGCCGGTTGCAGTACGGCGTCAAATGAGAACAACATGAACGCTAACGCGAACAAGGCGGCTAACACAGCGGCCAACACCGCAATGAATCAGAATGCTGCGGCTAATAACGCTAACTCGATGGCGCAAAACGCAAACGCGAAGGCCGCCAATGCCAATGCGAATGCCAAGGCAGCCAACGCCAATGCGAAAGCCGCGCCGGCAGCTTCGGCCAAGCCCGCGGCGACCAAGAAACCTTAACGCGGCATTTTCTGACGATTAGTTTAATCAAGGAGGGATGTGCGCCCGGCGCGCACTTCCCTCGGTCTTTTTCTGCTCACCGCCAGCTAATGGAAACTTTGCGAGCAGGTCATGCGTAAGTCATGACTGCGTCGCGGAGTCTTATCCAGATCGTCGTGAAGCTGGGAGACGCGAACGAATTTATCAGTCTCCCGAATACGAAATACGAGTCTTGCATCGCTTCCAGGACGGAAAAATCGATTAATCGAAGGCAACCTCCGGATCAACAGCCGGCTAATACCGGTGAAACTTCCGGCACGACCGGCGGCGCCGGTAAAGGCAGGCAAGTAGAAGGATCCAGATTAATTAAGGGCGGGGGCGAACCCCCCTTCCTGACCTCAGAGGTAATTGAGTTGACCTGTACAACTAGCTTGAAGCTTTTCAACGATGGTTGTTGGCACAACCAGGAAAATCTCAGGGTCAGGAAGGGGGGGTTACCCGCCCGCTGACTCTCTAAGAAAAGCACCTCAGGGTTCCGAACTACTCGCGGCTTTCTTTTCCCCTTCTTTATTTTCCTTCTTCGGCAAATCCGGATTAGCAAAATCCGGCAATGGATCGTTCCAAAGATAGTGATTGAACCAGGCGAGGTTATGTTGCATGACCGCGCGCTGCGCTTTTGGCTTCGTGATTGGATGGCCAAAGCCTTTGTAGACAATCATCTCGACAGGCACGCCCTTGTCTTCCAGCGCTTGTCTTAACTCGTAAGCATTCGCGATGGGCACCCGACGATCGAGTTCGCCGTGCTGAATGAGCGTCGGCGTGCGAGCGCTCTTCACGTAAGCAATCGGAGACGTCTTTTGGTAAATCTGCGGATCGTCGACGGGATTGTGGCCAAGATAATTGATCGTGAAGGGGGTGATGTCGGTGTTGTAATAATAAGTGGACCAATCGGATATTCCGGCGCCCACCGAAATTGCGACGAACCGATCTGAAGAAGCCGTAAGAAACGCCGAGATATAACCACCCTGGCTCCAGCCCATGCACCCGACCTTTGTTTTATCGACCCAGCCTTTGCTGATCACATAATCGACGCCCGATAAAACGTCCCACGCATCGCCGACGCCGAGGTTGCGCATGTTCAGTCTGCGAAACTTCTCACCATAGCCGGTGCTGCCGCGATAGTTCACTTTCAGCACCACTGCGCCGCGCGCTGCCCAGATGTCCGAAGGGTAGTAACGAGCGTCGGGAGTTAGGAGCGACGGGCGATCGATTCCCGTTGGGCCACCATGAATCACACAAAGCAGCGGATACTTCTTTGCCGGATCGAAGTCGGCCGGTTTGATCAAGACGCCCTCAATCACTGTTCCATCTGTGCTCTTCCAGGAAATGACTTCGCGGGTGCCCAGCACGAACTGTTTTGTCTGCTCAGTCATGTTGGTCAGCACATGAGGGGCGAAATTCCGAGCATCGGAGACAAAGACCTCGTTCAGTGACGTGGGTGAACTGGCGGTGAAAGCCACGCGCGTTCCGTCCTTTGTCAGCGAAAACGAACCGGCCATCAGGTTATCCGGGCTTGATAGCCGCATGATTTTGCCGCCGGCTGGATCGACACGAAACAGATGCGAAGCCGTTTTTTGTAATCCACTGAAGTAAATGCCGTTGGACTTCCACTCGACGATGCCGGCATTTTCGTCAAAGGCGTCGGTGATCGAATGTGGCGTCCCGCCTTCAGCAGGCACGACTGCGAGACGGGAATTACTGGCAAAGAAAACTGTGTTGCCCATCGCTGATGAGAAGACTATTTGTTTTCCGTCAGGCGACCAGCGCGGGCCGTTGTCGGGGCCGGGTTGCGAAACGATCTTTTTGACCGAGTCGTCAGCCAGATTGAGAAGGTAAATGTCTGAGGTGACACCCTGGATCAAATCAGGATTAACCGTCGCGCTGAACGCGATCCTGGTTCCGTCGGGCGACCACGAAAGCGAATCGACGCTGAAATCTTTTTTCTTCGTCCGTTGCTTCCCAACTAACGGTCCATTCATGGCTTCGCTGAGGCTTAGAGTCCAAATATGCGAGAAGCTGTATTCCTTGCGTACCACTTCGAAATCGCCGAGATATTCTTTTCGATCTTTCGAAACCTGTGGCACGGGTTCGGTGGCGAGATAGGCGATCGAATTTCCGTCTTCTGACCAGGCAAAGTTGCTGATCGCGGTTTCTGATTTGGTTAGCTGCCGGGCCTCGCCGCCGGCGGGATTGATCGCAAAAATCTGGTTCTTGTCTTCGAGGCGGTTCGACAGAAATGCCAGCCACTCGCCATTCGGCGACCACTTTGGTGTCGTGGAAGACTTGTCTCCGCGCGTCAATTGAAACGTACGTCCAGTGTCCGTTTCGGCCAGCCAGATCTGGGTGACGAACGCGTCCTGTTTGAAGTCGCCCCAGCCTACTGTGTATGCCACCCATTTGCCGTCGGGTGAAATCTGCGCGCCGCCAACGGTTTTGAGAGTCAGCAATTCGTCAATTGTGGGCACATGACGATTACTGTCTGCAACAAAGGCCGCCGCAGTCACGGTCAGGAAAATCAGGACAGCAGGAATTTGAAGTAATCGATTAATCATCAGTGCACCTCGTAAAGTTGAATTTATGGAGATCATTTCTGTTTTACCTCGCTGATTTTCGATTTTAGAACCAGGTGATCGACGGAAAACCGGTCGTCTTCACGAGGAACCATCAATACAAACAACAGCAACGCGAGACGCGGTATCACGTGCGTGTGAAATTCATAAAGCGGCTCGTGCAGCAGGTGTCCGAAGGTTACAACCGCCAGCACAAATCCGAGCGCCACCAGGGCGTCACGCGTCCGCAGGCCGGCAATGACCAGAGCGCCGGCAATCAATTCAACAAAAGGAATCACTACGCCGGCGGCCCACAAAGACCAGACCGGCAGAAACGTATCTGCGAACGGCAGAAAATACTTACGCGCATGTTGCAATGGTCCGAGCCGGAAAACTTTCCAGACGCCGGCCATGAAAAAGATTAGACCGAGCACGAGCCGCGCGAAAAGTACAGCCCAACTACGATTGCCGTTGAATACTGGGTTCCTGGCCATCTTACAGAACCTACACCTGACGAATTCGCCCCGCGTTCTTGTAAACCACACCGCCCTTCATCACGAAAACAACCCGGCGCACAGCGTTAATGTCTTTCAGGGGATCGCCGTCCAGCGCAATGATGTCGGCCTGCAGCCCCGGCGCGATCGATCCGATTTGGTCAGCCATGCCCAGCGCTTCAGCCGCGAGCGAGTTCGCAGAAATCATTGCCGCCATCGGATCCTGGCCGCAGTCGCGAACGCGGTCGATGAACTCTTCCGCATTGCGCCCGTGGGAGCCGGCCAAAGCATCTGTGCCAAAGACGATTTTCAGCCCCTGGATCTTCAGAGCACGCGCGAAGAACTCGTGATAGACGGGAATTAGTTTCTCCATCGGAGCAAAGCCGTCTACGGTGGCGGGGTAAAAAGACGTGCCGGCAAACTTTTGTTTGTTGAGTAAATAGTTTTCCCAGACCAGGCCGGCCTGGGGATCCAGATATGTGCCCTTCGCCGACATCAATTTCAGATCATCGTCGGTCGCCCCGACGCCATGTTCGATCTGGGAGCAACCGGCCAGCGTCGCCATTCTCACCGCGGGTCCGTAGGCGTGCACCAGTGTGCGCAGGCCGAGTTTGCTCGCTTCATCGCAAGCCGCATTTAGTTGTTCCTGTGACAGGGTTGGAGTGCTGCGGCCCGGACTGGCAGCGGCAAAGATTTTTACCAGATCCGCGCCCGCCTGCTTTTGCTTTCTAACAAAGGCGCGAATGTCGTCGGGTGTACCGGTTGCCTCGCCTTGCCCTTGCAACGGCTGGCCGGCGGTGAGAATGCGCGGTCCCGGGAGCAGGCCTTTGACGATCGCATCGCGCAAAGGAATGTCCGTGGGCGAGCCCACGCTCTGCACGGTCGTGAAGCCAGCCATCAAAGTCACATACGCATTCGCTGCCGCCTGATATGCCGCCTCCTGGGTCGTTCCTCCTCCACCGGCATTCTTGCCATCAGGGCCGAAGCTCCAGGTAATGTGCACATGCGCATCGATCCAACCAGGCAAGACTGTCAGACCGCGAAGGTCATAATCGATCGGCCCAGCCTTTGGTTCGATGGCCACGATCTTTGAACCCTGGATCACGATACGAGTGTCACGCAGCACTCGGCCCTTGCCGTCGAGCACGGTGCCGGCGGAAATCACGATGCGTTTATCTGCCGGAGTTTGCGCAAAAATATGTTCTGCTGAGCTGGAAGTCAGCGCGACGAGAATACATAGAATAATCCTGGCGGGTTGCATTGATGATCGGCGAGCCCCGGTCGCGAATAAATGTGACCGCGAGACTGAGCTGCCCTCAATCACGCGACTGAATCAAAAATGTTCGGACTTACGCGTTAGTGATCCATTAGGGTAGTTCTACCTTGCGCGCTGCACCGATTTGAATTAGAAGTTTACGAAACGACGTGCTGGATAAAATTCACCTTTGGAGATCGTTTATGTCTGCTTCCGCAAAATTACTTATCATTGTCGCTCTGCTTTTAACCGCAATCGCAGTGGGTTGCAAGTCTTCCAGTGATAAATCTGGCACTGCAGAAACCAACTCCAACGCCAGCGCGTCTTCCGGGAAACCCGATGACCAGGGGCTGATTCACTCCGGCACGGGCGAAGCAAAGGAAAAGCCTGATGCCGGCAAAGCCCACGTTCAGGGCAGAGTGCTCTACAACGGAAAACCTGCGGCGAACATAGAAGTAAAACTCTGCGAGAAATTCAACCAGTATCTCAATGGGTGCGGCGGCCAAACCTTTACCGCGAAAACCGGTGACGACGGACAATATTTGATCAGGAACGTGCCGCCGGGAATCTATGAAGGCCTGACCGCAAAAGTATTCGACACGCCTTACTATGTGTTTGCGACTTCCGGCTTTGTTTCCTCAGCTAAATACAAACTCGAACCCGATCAGACGTTCTTCGCGCCTGACTCAAATCTTTTCAAGAGCGATTTGAAACTGTTGAATCCAAAGGCCGGAGCGAAAATCGGCGGCAACGTCGAAGTAAAATGGGAGGGCTATCCCGACGCTGCTTATTACAAATTCAGCATCAACGCCGACAGCTCGAGCGGCGCCCAGACCAATTACGACTACATTAATAAACGTGTTGACGGCACGTCGTACGTCCTGGACCAACCGCTGGCCGCAGGCTCGTATCAAATTACGGTCACGGCGTACAACGCTAATGACATCAAGCTGGCGGATAGTCCTGATGATATAAAGTTCACCGTGACCGGCGGAAAATCATAAGGGATAAACTTCTCTGGGAGGTAACGTCGATGATTTTGCGAATTCTCGGTTTCTCTCTCTTCTCATTCGTGCTGGGCATCGTATTGGTTGCCGCGATTTCGCCCGCCAGCAGCTCAATTGAAAAAGATGCGGCGACGACCATTCAGGACGACCGCGCCGCGGATCGCGAGGCGATTCGCGCGCATATCGACAGCATCTTTCAGGCGTTTATCAGGAAAGACACCGCGGCTCTCCGGGCGACCCATGCGCAGAACTGGCTCGGCTATCTGGAAGGTTCGCCCAAAATGATCAAAGGCGTCGACGGTTACATGGATTGGAACCAGGTAGATCCGAAGAGCCCTTACGGCATGAAGAGCTACAAAATGCGCGAGTTCGACATGATCTTCAAAGGCGACGCGGCGTTTGTTTGTTTCATCGCCGAAGTCGAGTCGATGACCCCGAACGGTCCATACCATCGCGCGCTGCGCATCTCCGATTTCTATACGAAACAGAACGGCCAGTGGATTCAGAACGGCAGCGACACCGCTCTGCATCAGGAATCGGTGGAAGAACAACTGGCGTCGCCCCGGCCAGTAGGCGATCAAATGAAGAAGCGACTGCTCGACGCGCGCGAAGCTGTCTGGCGCGCGTGGTTCGCGGGCGATCGGGCCACGCTGGAAAAATTGATCCCGGAAGAGACCGTGGCAATCGAATCAGGGGACAACACCTGGTCAAACCGCCAGACGATTCTCAATGGCTCGACTGAATTCGCGAAGGGCGGTGGCAAGCTGGTGAAACTCGAATTTCCTAAAACCGAAATTCAGGTTTACGGTCTCACGGCGGTCATCTACTCAAACTATTTGTATGAACTCGAAACCGGAGGCCAGCGCAGCACGCACAGCGGCCGCGTCACCGAAGTCTTCGTCAACCGCAAAGGCCAATGGGTGAATCCGGGCTGGCACATGGATAGCGGGAAATAAGACCATGGCGTCCGCGCAGCGGACGTTTTGTAGCCCAGCACTTTCAGTGCTGGGAAAAAGAATCCCAATTTTTATCTCAAGCCCGCTTTGGCGCGCGACAGTTTCCGAAACCGCTTGCAATAGTCAGCGGGTAAGATGAAACCGTTCGAATCTAATTCGCCCGGGCCGCGGTGAAATCATCGGCGCGCTTCCGCACCCTGCTCCAGTACCACCACTGTCGCTGTTCGATCGGCAAACTCGGATCCTTCGCCTGTGCTACCGCGGCGGCGAACACATCCAGACAGCAGGGATCGATTGCTTGTTTCTTGATGCGGCAAAGCTCTCGATACATTCGCTGCGGATTCCGTCTGCGCAATTGAGTGACGCTGTGTATTCCGAGCAACTCGAAATCTTCGAGCATGGCCGGACCAACTGATACCAAATCCTTAAGCTGACGAGTTTCTGTCTGCATGTTAGTGCTCCTGTTTCTGAGGCTGCGCCGGCAGTTGTGAAAAGATAACAAAGTGGCCGCCCGGTTCTTTCGCAACGACTTCTTTCGCGCCGTAGAAAGTTTCATGCAGGCCCTGCACAATCTCTGCGCCCGCCAACGAATTGATGACGGCGTTGATGTCCGGCACTTCCATAAAGATAAAACTCGGCCCTTGGTCGACGGCTTTGGCAAGCGGGTTGGTGGAATCGGTCTGCATGCCTTCATAGGTTTGATACATCAATTCGACGGGGCCGTTCTCGAGAGCCACAAAGCCGATGTGATTGCCTTCGGGCACCTGGATCGTTGACTTGAACCCAAAGCGTTCCGCCCAAAACTTCAAACTGGGCTCGACGTTCTTCACATGAAGAATCGGTGTGGATTTATTGATCATGACGACGTTCTCCGTGCCCGCATGGGCCTTTGAAATGGCCGTTAAGCCCAGCAAAACAAACCACCCGGCTGCGACTGCAATTGCCAGTTGACTGAGCTTCAATGACCCCATTCCTCGGCTCTCTAGTCTAATTTAGACGACCGGCGTATAATAGCGGCCATGCCTAAGGCTGTCAAGCGAAAAACAGCCGCCGATGAACAATCACCGCGTGGCAACGAAACGCGCCTGACGACTCCTGATCTAGTCATCCTGAGCTTGCTTGCTGAGAGGCCGATGCATGGTTACGAAGTGAACGCGACTCTGGAGGATCGAAAGATACGTGAATGGGCGCCGGTGTCTCGGCCGCAGATTTATTACTCGCTCGATAAGCTAACAAGACTTGGCTTGATTCGTATGGGAGCAGACGAATCGCCGGCCGCCGGACCCGAGCGCAGAGTCTTTGAAACGACGGCGCAGGGCCGCGACCGTTTGGCCGATGCGCTCGAGAGCAAGCATTGGGTAAACAACCGAGTCCATCAACCGTTTCTGATTTGGCTGGCATTGTCCTGGCAGGCACGGCCGCGCGCTTTTCGCAAACAATTGAATGACCGGAAAAAGTTTTTGGCAGAGCGGCTGGCCGAGGAACGCGCCACGCTCAAGGATGTGCTCGACGAAGTTGGGCATCCTTATCATGAAGCCGTCTGGATGCTCCAGTTAATGATTGAACAAACCGAAGATGAGAAACGTTGGATCGAACGATTACTCAAGGACGCAAACAAGCGAGCGCCCGCGCGTAACAGAGCAACTGCCAACGGGTGAAACCGGGCTGGCACATGGACAGCGCGAAGTAGAATCAACTTGACCCGGCATTAGCCCGACCCAACGGCTTGCTGCCGCACTCCAAATTGTTGTTCAGACTCCACTAGACGGGGGCCGCAGACAGGCTTTTAATATCATCAATGAAACTCATCTCTTTACAGGTCGGGCGGCCGCGCCTCGTGGAGTATAACGGCGAGCCGGTGGCTACCGGAATCTTCAAAGAGAAGGTGCAGGGGCCGGTCATGCTGCGCACACTCAATCTTGACGGTGACCGGCAGGCGGACTTGTCCGTGCACGGAGGCCCGAGCAAAGCCGTTTATGCCTATCCGTCAGAACATTACGATTACTGGAAAAAAGAATTGCCTGGCGATTATTTGCAGGGCAGCGACTTACCTTACGGGATGTTTGGCGAAAACTTTACTACCGAAGGATTGTTGGAAGACAAGGTCAACGTGGGCGATCGGTTTCGCATTGGCGCGACCGAGGTAATGGTCACTGAACCACGCCTGCCCTGCTACAAGCTGGGAATCAAATTCGGTCATTCCGACATGCTCAGGAGATTTCTACAAAGCCGCCGCACCGGATTTTACTTTGCGGTGCTCAAAGAGGGTCTGGTCAAAGCCGGCGATGCTGTCCGACTGCTGAGCCGCGATGAGAACGACGTCACTATCGCCGACATTGTCCGCCTTTATGCTTTTGAGAAAGATGATTTAGAGACGTTGCGCAGGGCGGTGAAGCTGAATGCTCTCTCGCAAAGTTGGCGTGAATATTTTCAAGAACGGCTGCGAAAACTGGAACGTCACCTCGAAAATTAGCCCGGCGACGCGCCCGAGATTCAAAACTTCCTTGCGTCCTATCTCCAGCCGTCACCAGTCCGCACCCGATGGAACTGACGGCGCGGCTGAATGTCGCGGTCAAGTCAATGTTCAAGTCAGCCTGCGAAGCAGGCTCTATGCTGCCGTCCGCTCCGCGAACTCGAGGCCTGGCGATTGCGCGACGCCTGGCTCGCTTTCCCTTGTTTATTTAGGAGTGCAGCAGCGTCGGCTTTCGCTGCCGGCGATTTGTGCGCTGGACTTTACTTCTTCATTGGTCGCGAACGAAAGCCAATCTGTTTGCGAGCTGGTATCGATGGCGCCATTAATTCGCGGATCGCATCGAACACGATCTTGAACTGCCGATCATATTTACTCTCGAGATCGTCGAGCCGGTGCGCCAGCTCTGAGTTTGACGCCAGCAACTGTCGCAGCTTTACAAACGCGCGCATGATTTCAATGTTGACCAAAACGGCGCGTTCGCTATTCAGCACGCTTGAGAGCATCGCCACGCCTTGTTCCGTGAAGACGTAAGGAAGGTAACGAAGTCCGCCGCGGCCTTTCTTTGAGGTGCCAATTTGGTACCTCAAATGCGAAGCTTCGTCGGCTGAAAGCTGAAACATCAAATCCTCAGGGAATCGCCTGAGATTCCTCTTTACGGCGCGGTTTAGCATCTTTGTCTCCACGCCGTAAAGGACTGCCAAGTTGCGATCCAACATCACTTTTTCGCCGCGAATGAAATAGATTGCTCGTTCGATTTTCTCAATTGGGACAAGAGATGAACGCTTCGATGAAACCGCTCGTGCCGTCATGTTGGAAGCGCATATTAGAGGAAAACGTAAAATTGCAAAAGTAACGAAATTTGCAATCCAGCGAAGTTTTCATCCGGCTGGTTAAGGTCACAGTTTGTGACCTTAAGGAATTCGCGGTAAACGCGGGCCGATCGCGAGTATGATAGGCCTACCTAATCCCCACCAACCCCTGCACCGACTGGATCAGTTTCTCTGAATCGTATCCCACGCCGTCTTTGAAAACGATCTCAACATTCTCGATGTCACTAATTTTGGCCGCAGGATTTCCTTTCACGACCATGAGGTCAGCTTGCTTGCCTACCGCAATCGAGCCGATGTGAGCATCTTCACCTAAAAACCTGGCGCCGTTGAGACTGGCAATCTTGATTGCTTCAACGGGAGTGAAGCCGGCCTCGACCAGCAACTCGACTTCGCGCAAATCGCCAAAGCCCGCGACGATGCCGCCGTTGCCGGTCGGATCAAGACCGGCCATCAGCAATCCGCCAGCAGCGACAAAGGCGCGTTCGAAATCCATCGACTTGCGCACCAGCACAGGCGTAGGCGAATCGGCCGCAATGCGTGAACGCGCGGTCAGGTAACGCACGCGAGCGTCGGTGTTCATGACGTTGAGAACGCGCGGGTTCAAAACGGCGGTCGCTGCTCCAATCGCGGTCGGCCCGCTCTGCGGCGATGCGAGCGGCGCGCCCGCTTCAAAGACAGGCAGCGTCGAAGTCAACGCCACATTTTTCGCGACCAGCGTGCGGATCGTTTCCTTCACGGCGTCGCCGTTGATGTCGAGCTGTCGGAGACTCGTATTCACGGCCGCGCCCGGACACTTGTCGGGTTGTTTGTTGGGGACGAATTCCGAATCGGGCAGCAAGCCGTGCTCGAGATTGTCGATTCCGATCTCGGCCGCTTCGCGATAACCGATCGAGCAGAGATGACCGGTGACTTTCAGTCCGCGCTTGTGTGCTTCCTCGACCGCCGCGCGCAGTTCGTCGCGCGTGATATTCATGTAGGCTTTGAATGACGTCGCGCCCTGGTCGGCCCAAAAACTCACCATGTGCCGTGCGTCATCCGCTCCGGTGAGTTGATGCATCACCGGGGTGAACGCGCCTGCGCCTTCCAGGTAAGGCGCGGTGACATGCATCTTTGGGCCAACGATTCGGCCGCTGTCGATGAGCTTTTTGATTTCCAGATCGTTGTAAGGTTCGACACTTCCCGTAGTGCGAATCGTCGTCACACCGAGCGCCAGGTAAAGACGCGGGAAACTGGTGCCCATATCCGAATACATCGGTGGCGAGCCGCCCATGGGAAAGAACATGTGGTCATGCATTCCCACCAGGCCCGGCAATATGGTATAGCCTTTCAGATCCAGAATTTGCGCCGCCGATTCGACTTTTGCGCCGGAGCTGGGCGCGATTGAGGTGATCTTTCCGCCCACAATCACGATGGTTTGATCTTCGATCGGCGCAGCGCCGGTGCCATCAATGATGCGCACATGAGTGAGCGCCATGACTGGAGCTTCGACGCGAATGAATTGTTGGCGATCGGATTGAGGAGCCTGCGCAAGGGACGTGATCGAAGCAGCGAGAAGCATGAAGACAGGCGATATCGTTTTCATGGCGTTATTCGAAAGGAATGTTCTTTCGCCGGCTGCGCGGGTTCGGATCTTTTCAGTATTGCGATCCGGGGCGGTGCGCATCGCGCTTAGTAGGAAATGTTTGATAAACATTATGATCCTCCGACTGGCGATCCTGGCCGCGCGCCATGTTATTCGGGGCACAGTTGAAAAGGCAACGCCTAAATTCCCGATCAGACTCAATGCGCATATGGTCAATGTAGTCGGTATGAAGTCGGTACTACCCGCGTGAGCGGGTGGGGTCATACGGTCAACGATTGAATATTTAACCAATCTGCTCACGCGGATGGTACGACCTCGCCGGCAACTTGAACCTGATCCCGCTCGGCGTCATCATAACCTCAAAGATTTATGGCCAACATTGCTTTACGACTTCCCGAAAACGTCCCCGGCGATTTCTTTGTCGATTCGACCTGCATCGACTGCGACGCGTGCCGGCAGATTGCGCCGGAAACTTTCGCCGAAGACGGCGACGCTTCAATCGTCCATCATCAACCGGAAAACGAGCAGCAAACAAAACGCGCTCTGATGGCCTTAGTGGCTTGTCCCACAGCCTCAATCGGGACAGTTGAACATCACGACGCGCGTGTGGGTATCGACGCTTTTCCGGAACTGCTCGCCGAGAATGTTTATTTCTGTGGCTTTACATCTGAATCGAGCTTTGGCGCGTGGAGCTATTTGATCGCGCGGCCGGAATCTGAAGGCGGAAACGTCTTAATTGATTCACCGCGTTTTGCGACTCAGTTAATCAAGAGAATCGATGCGCTCGGCGGCGTGCGCACAATGTTTCTGACTCACAAAGACGACGTTGCCGATCACCATCGGTTCAGAAAAAACTACAAATGCCGCCGGGTCATGCATGCCGACGATGGTGCGCAGCGGCTGGGTCTGGAATACGTGATTCGCGGTAGCGAGCCGGTCCAGCTTGATCATGATTTAGTCGCGATTCCGGTGCCGGGGCACACCCGCGGCCACACGGTCCTGCTTTATGGAAACAAGTTTTTGTTTACCGGAGATCACCTGGCGTGGTCGCCCAATCGCAATTCATTGATCGCGTTTCGCAGCGCCTGTTGGTATTCCTGGGAAGAACAAACGCGCTCAATGGCGAAACTCCTGGATTACGATTTCGAATGGGTGTTACCCGGGCACGGCCGGATCCATCACGATTCACGCGCTGGAATGCGGCCGAACTCAAGCGCTGCATCGACTGGATGGCGAAGATGAAGTAAGCTTTCACGCTTCCGGAACGGAACTTGGGAGATCTTATGAAATCGACGAAAATTCTCGCGGGTGGCTGCTCGCTTCTCCTGATAATAGTTGCCGGGTTTGGGCAAACGCCTGCACCGGTGCAAACTACTGCGCCGGCAGTCAATCATTTCGCCAAAGAGGGCTTGTCCTTTGATTATCCCGCCGGTTGGCAGGTCAGCGATCAAAGCACACCGCAGATGCAACAGATTCAGATCGTCCGCGGAGACGGTTACGCGGAACTGCGGGTGCGCGCTCCGCGCGAATGGTTAAAAAGTCCGGATAAAGAAGTACAGGCGAAAAAGTTAATTCAGGACAAGTACGTCGACGGTTTCGTGGATACACTTCAGCAGAATGGTTTGCGTCCAACCCGCGCGAATGCATCCACCGAGATCTCCGGCGGCCCGGCGGACGGCGTAAAGATCCGCGCCGTCCTCGATCGTGAGCCGGGCGGGCTGGATTCGTTCTATCGCATCGTTTCTGACCGGTTCGTCAATCTGTCGCAGTTGGGCTCGGAACGTGAAATAACCAGATCCGCGGCGGCGTGGGACATGGTTCGCGCCAGCATCAAAGTTGAGCCGGCGCCCCAATCGAAACCGACAGTGCAAGCGTCCCCGTCACCATCGAAACCAAAACCTTAGGTACTCATATAAACAGCGATTAGAAGTCTTGCTGGCGGCGAAACTTTGTTGAAAGGATACCCCAATGACTAAGAACCAAAAGATTGCCCTGGGCTGTGGAGGCGCGGGATGCCTCGGCTTGATTGTTGTTGCGATAATTGCTGTTGCTGCTTATTTCTACTATCAGCGCGGCCCAGGCTTCAACAGTAACAGCAACACGAATTACAACTCCAACTCCAACTCCAACTCGAACCGCAACTCGAACCGTAATTCAAACACCAGCAACTCTTCCAACTCTTCCAACTCTTCGTCGAGCAGTTCGTCGTCATCAATGTCGGACGATGATCGGCACAAGCTGTACTATGCCGCGAGCGTGACGGGTGACAGCGACCTCATGAAACGCGTCAATCAAAAGCTGGGACTGATGGATGCCAATGGCCGGATCACTAATTCGTATACCGACTTTGCGAAAGATCACATCATTTGGATTATTCGCAACACCGACTGGATCAAGGATTACAACGACAAAGAAAAGGCCCGGGCGTACGTCGAAGAACATATCAACGATTGAAAGCGACAGCCACGCTGAAAGAGACGGGCGCGTGCGGTTTCGCGCTCGTTTTGTTTTAGTCTCGTCAGTTGTTAGTTGTTAGTCGTCAGTTGCAAAAACCAGCCGTCGAGAGTTCGTGCGTGTCAGTCGTCAGTTGCAAAATCCCGCTTGTTCTCATTAACTAACAACTGACCACCGACCACTGACTAATGATCACCAATCGCATCCGCAATTTTTCGATCATCGCGCATATCGATCACGGGAAATCGACGCTGGCTGATCGGCTGCTCGAATTGACCGGCGCGCTGACACAGCGTGAGATGTCCGAACAGGTGCTCGATGATATGGATCTCGAGCGCGAACGCGGCATCACGATCAAAGCCCATGCAGTTCGTTTGGATTACAAAGCCGATGACGGGCAGAAGTACGTGCTGAATCTGATCGACACGCCCGGTCACGTCGATTTTTCTTATGAAGTCTCGCGCTCGTTGTCCGCGTGCGAAGGAGCGCTGCTGGTCGTCGATGCATCGCAGGGGGTCGAAGCGCAGACACTCGCGAATACTTATCTGGCGATCGAACATAATCTCGAGCTAATTCCGGTCATCAACAAGATCGATTTGCCCGGCGCGGAACCCGAAAAAGCAATCGAAGAGATCGAACACTTCATCGGGCTGGGCACGCACAACGTGGTCCTGACGAGCGCAAAAACGGGCCAGGGCGTCCACGAAGTTCTGGAGAGCATCGTGCGCGATGTGCCGCCGCCCAGAGGCGATGCCGCCGCGCCGTTGAAGGCCCTCATTTTCGATTCGTGGTACGACTCGTATCGCGGCGTGATTGTCTTGTTTCGCGTGATTGACGGCGTCATCCGGCCGGGAATGAAAATTCGTTTCATGACCGCGGGCCGCGATCATCAGGTCGATACGCTGGGCGTGAACCGGCCGCGGCCGACACCGATAGATATGCTCTCCGCGGGCGAGGTGGGGTTTCTCACGGCCTCGATCAAAGCCGTCGCCGATGTCCAGATCGGCGACACCATTACTGAAACCACGCGGCCTACGACTGAACCTTTTCCCGGCTATCAGGAAATCAAGCCAATGGTCTTCGCCGGACTTTTTCCGGTCGATGCCGATCAGTATGAAGATCTGCGCGACGCGCTGGACAAGTTACGGCTTAATGACGCGTCATTTTTTTACGAGCCGGAAACCTCTGCAGCGCTTGGTTTTGGTTTTCGCTGCGGTTTTCTTGGCTTGCTCCACATGGAGATCGTCCAGGAGCGCCTGGAGCGCGAATTCGATCTTGATTTGATCACCACCGCCCCGAATGTTCGGTATCTGGTCACGACCACCGACGGCCAAACAACTGAAATTGATTCGCCCGCGAAAATGCCGGAAGCCGTGCGCATCACGAAGATTGAGGAGCCTGTGATTCGCGCCGTGATTCTGACACCGGATGAATATCTCGGTGGCATACTCCCGCTGCTCGAGGAAAAGCGCGGCACGCAAGAAGGATTCGAATACATCGCGGCGAACCGGGTGATGCTGACTTACGAACTACCTTTGAATGAGATCGTGCTCGACTTTTACGATCGTTTGAAATCAGTCTCGCGCGGCTACGCGTCGCTGGATTACAACCTCGAAGGCTATCGCGAAAGCGATTTGGTGAAGCTGGATATTCTGGTCGCCGGCGAGCCGGTCGATGCGCTCTCGCTCATCATGCATCGCGACACCGCAGCAGTGAAAGGCCGCGCGCTGGCCGAAAAGATGAAACAGCTGATTCCGCGGCAACTGTTTGAGGTTCCGATCCAGGCGGCCATCGGCAACAAAGTCATCGCGCGCGAAACCGTTAAGGCGATGGGCAAGAACGTGATCGCGAAATGCTACGGCGGCGACATCACGCGCAAACGCAAACTGCTCGAGAAGCAGAAAGAAGGCAAGAAGCGCATGAAAAAAGTCGGCCGGGTCGAAATTCCGCAGGAAGCTTTCCTGGCGGTGTTGAAGGTGAATGAATAGGAGAGCTTGCTCCCAAGTGTTGCTGGAACTGTCAACTATTTGTTGGCTCACAAGATAGAAAACACCATTCGTATTCTATTGACCTGTGGTGTAAGATACTGTTTCATCTATGAAACGTCGTATGTCACTAAAGGGGTGGTTGGGTTTGATAGCGAAGTAGCGTCTGATCGGTTCTATCGGTCTTACGAAGTCGTTTGAACATCCATCGATATGTCGGCCGCCGTTCAAGAAAAGGTTAAAGAGTTCGCTGGGCATTCATCACCCGGCACATGGTTTCTTTCTAAGGAATCCGACATAGAGCAGTATCCCGCACTGCTTCCATACGCGCATTATCTCCGTCAAGCTTGGACGGCGTTACAGCTTAGCGGCGTACTATGTGTGGAGCAGCGCCCTTCGGTATATCTATGCGGTGGCAATGACTTCACCGCGCACCAAAAGCGTCAATATCATCGCTTCGCCTGGAACCAAGGACTGGTTCCGGTCCTTATCTTCCTCACGCCAAATCAAGTAGAAGTTCATAGCACGGTAAAAAAGCCAGAGAAGCAGTCTCAAGACCGCCACCTTTTTGATAAAGACTTATCGAGCCTCATTAAAAAGTTCGATAGCGTAGCCGAAACGCTTGAGACTGCGCGCCTCGTACGTACAATCGAAACTGGACAGTTTTTTCAGAGCAATGCGCTCTTCTTCCCGAAGAAAGAGACTGTAGATCGTTGTCTGGTGGAGAATTTGGTTCATACGACACGAAAGCTAAAAGAAGCCAACTGGGACTTGTCACAGGCGCATGCCTTATTAGGCCGTGCGTTGTTCGTATCATTCCTTCAAGAGCGCAAATTTATAAAGGCACATTATTATCCTAATGGAACGACTTCTCTCTTGGAAATTCTAGACAGTTCTACCGTGGAACGCGCAAAACAGTTGCTTTATCGCGAATTCTTTCCGCGACTTAAGCGGGAATTCAATGGGACGATGTTCGATGATGCGCTTGCCAAAGAGGAACGCGAAGTTCGTAAAGTCCATCTTGATATCCTTCGTGATTTTTTGAGCGGACACGACATGGAATCAGGTCAAATGACTCTTGATTTTTGGGCTTACGACTTTAGTTCGATTCCAGTGGAGACAATCAGCGCGATTTACGAAGAGTTCATGAAGGATACTGATCTCGAAAAGAGAAGGAGTGAGGGCGCCTACTACACTCCTCGTCATTTAGCAGAAACAACTTTGCATGTGGCCCTGGAACACCGCTATCACGAATCAGCAGGCTGGCGCGTGCTCGACCCGGCGTGCGGTTCTGGGATTTTCTTGGTGGGGATGTTTAATCTTCTTGCGGAGCAATGGCGACGCGAAAACTCAAACCGCCGAAAACAAACTAAAGCACAAGGACTCCTCAAGATTCTCCAGACACAGATTCGAGGTGTGGATGTTAATCCCGATGCGTGTCGGATTACGGCTTTTAGTCTTTACCTCGCACTCTTCGAAAAACTTCGCCCCATCGACGTGGATGAATTTAAGGAAAGGGTCCGCTACGAAGACTTTCTTCCCCCCTTCTTTTTGGATGAAAGCTCAGAAAGCCCACAACCCAGTAAGCCCATAATTCTTTGTGGTAATTTCTTGGAAGATCAGCTAGGCCTGGAAACTAACTTTGATCTAATAATCGGAAATCCTCCGTGGGATAGTCGAGGAGACAAGCAAATTGCCCTTCATTTCGCAAGACATTCCTCAGAGTTTGTTCGGGATGGAGGCGTCGGCTGTCTTTTGTTGCCTTCCACCATTCTCGTCAATCGTTACGGCACATTGGACGGAACTTGGTTCCGCGCCGTAGCAGTAGAGAGAATTGTGCAGCTGCTGATTTCCGGTTCGTCCTCTTTAAAGCGACACATCCATGCTTCATCCTACGCTACTCCAAAACAACTCCAGCACAGGATCATGTCGTCGCGTATGAAACTCCGAAGTTGAATCGCTTTGAATCGCGGATCGGCATCTTTGTCGTTGAACCGGATGACCTAAAACTAATTTCACAGCACGACGTTCTCCAGGCCGCGCTAACCGATAGATTGCAAGCGATCTGGAGTCGTAAATTCTGGGGGACACCGCGCGATGAAACTTTTTTGAGACGCCTGGATTTCTTTCCGAGCTTATCAGAATCAATAGCCGTGAAGAAATGGTCTGGCGGCGTTGGTTTACAGCCATATTATCCTGGAATATCACCAGGCAAGCCCAAGCCTTTGGAGCCGTGGAGTCTGTCGGATCGCTTTCTTTCGAACGATGACGATTTCCCTCAGCTTGTTTTGCAGGACAGAGACCTGACGACACTTGAGAAAGGTCTCGAGAACTCAGTTCACCAGCGCCTCCAAATTCGCGCATCGCTAACAGACCTTCGCCGGAAACCACCGGACACAGTCTTCAAGCCCCCTATGGTCGTTTTTAGCAAAGGCTTTACGAAGTGTGCATTCTATAAAGGCTCAAATGGCGAGGTTCGTTTCCTCGATGGATTACGCTCCATTACAGGCGAAAAGCGCGACGTGGATTTGCTACGCTTCTTGTCTGCAGCAATCAGTTCTCGATTATTTAAGTATATTTCGTTCCATTCCGGTTCAAACTTGGGAGTGGGTCGTGACCAGATACACCTTTACGAAAGTCTAGCTCTGCCATTCCCGCTTCCTGATGATGAGCTTGCCTCGCGACACGCCTTAGAACTCGTACGGGAGACAGCGAACATTTTGGAGGGCCTAGAAAGAAATATACCCGATAGAAAACGCCTAGAGTCGACGATAGAAGCGATGAAAAGGTGTCAACCACTCGTGGAACAATATTTTTCAGTCACGGATGCTGAAAAGATACTGATCGAAGATACGATAACTCTTTTCCAACCGAGCGTCCACAAACGAGACATTAATGCTGATATTCCGTCACTAGCCTTTCCTACCCGAGTTGCCAGACAGGCGTATGCCGATAAACTGTGTGACGTACTCAACCAGCGTGCACGAAAACAAAAGATTAAGGTAAGCGCGGAAGCTCGGGTGTCCGAAAATCTGAACCTTGTCCTCTTAACCGCGATGTTTACCGAGAAGCAAGAAGCCTACACCGAAGTCAGGGGAGAGGATGCTCTCTGGGTTGCTCTCAATCGAATCTCTAAAGCAGCACGGAAGGATGACAGCATGTTCAGTTATTTGCGCGGTTTCAAATACTTTGAGCCTGATCGTCTTCATATACTAAAGCCAGCGACCATGAGGAACTGGTGCCGAACAGCCGCGCTAAATGACGCCGATGCAATCTTCGAGCATTTGGTCACTGAAAATGCATGAACTCAAAGACTCTCATCGGCAGCCTTGAACCTAAGTTCAATCCATTTGGCGAGGACTACCTCGTCGAGATTCTTGCGGCGATGGCGCTCGCTTGGGCACGAATGAAGCCGCCAAGCCCAAACGAGATTGAGGACAGAATTACAGAGCGTTTAGCCGGACGATTAGCAAACGATGCTCAGTTTGCCGACCTGCCTTACGACATTGTTCCTCAGTATTGGTTGCTAGGGTTAAATGGCGAACGGCTCGGAAGACTGGATCTGCGTTTCAAGCACCGAAATTCGCGGCGAGACTACTTTGCGTTTGAAGCAAAACGGCTGCATGTGACGTATCCGGGTGGTCGATTTTCCACAGAGTACCCGACCTACGCTGGAGCGAATGGAATGATGGCTTTCATAGGTGGTTACTATTCCAAGCAGCTTCCCGCATGTGGGATGCTCGGGTACGTTATGGATAATAAACCCGGAAGAGCATGGACTGGTCTTGAGAAGCGAATCGAAGCTCGACGCATTCAACTAAGATTAATAACCGGATCTCAGCTCGCAAGATCAACCTTGTCAACGACCACTTCGTCTGGACTGCGCGGCACTTACTTGGGCGAGACTCAGCATGATCTCGGCAGCCACAAACTGCGTCTGTTTCACCTCCTACTTCCGGTCATGACTTCATCAAGAAGACATAAATGAATATTCGTTGCTGCCTGAATAACATAGGCCACGCTATTTCAAGCGCAGGTGCCGCACCAGAGTACTCTTAATTCCGAGTTCTGGAGATCGGCGCCAACTCCAGGTCGAAGGGTTGCGTGGATGGATAGACGTAGGTGACCACATAATTAGGCGGCTCGGATTCCAGGATGGGCGCGCTGTCGGACTCCAGCCAGGCGTGCCCGCTTATTGTGCCCTGATCATCCTTGCGGACACCGAAGACTATTGTCGTGTTGACACCTCTCTGGCCCAGGTATCGATGCAACACTGCGGCGCGCTTCCAGCAAACGGGTTTGAATGCCAAAACATTAATTGCGAGCAAGGCATCGATGGCGCTCGCAAGTTCGTCCTGCTCCGGCTGCGAATGTCCAGCCGCTAATCGGCGACGAGTGGAAACGATTTGCAGGGCGCGCGGCAGTGAATAAACCTTTACCAGCAGCGACAAGACTGCGACCCAGCTCGCCATTCTCAAAATCAAGAAAGCCCTTCGCGGATGGACGGCGAACAATCTCAGGGCCTTGGCAGTGAGGTGTAAAATTCTCACGACCTGTCGATCTTAACACGCGGCTGGTCGTTTGGCGCTCAGTAAGGGGCTGCCGCCTGGTTTAATATCGCACCCCTGACCGCGGTGTCGGCTAATCCCGCTGGGCGCTGGCACTATTGATATTCAATGGGTTAGATTGGCGCAATAAATCAGTCTGGACCTAACAAAATGATGCATCGTGCCGCTATTTTTTGGTTGATCGACAACCGCCTGGGTCAACAATCCGATAAGCAGATGAGAATGGCGCAGCGGCAGAAAATCCGGCGACACTAAACTGACCGCGGCCGATCTCTAGAACGCGTGAACGACACAAACCGCAACCGCCAGCCGCGAAAACTCGTGACAATTTTCTGCGATGGCTCAAGTTTGGGTAATGGCCGCGATGCCGCGCGCGCGGCGGCGGTGGCCCTGCTGGGTTATCAGGGATTGTGGCGGGCCTTCGGGACCTACCTCGGTAAGGCAACGAATCAACAAGCGGAAATCGCCGCGGCGGCGCTTGGCCTGGAAGCCTTGAAAGAACCCTGCCGCGTGCGGCTGCACACCGATTCGCGTTACGTCATCGAAACCATGGAAGGCCGCTATCGGCGCAAGACCAATCATGATTGGTGGAAACGGCTTGATGATGCCAAAGCCCGCCATAACGTTGAGTGGTTGTGGTCGCAGGGCCATGCCGGTCACGTTATTCAGGAAGCCGCCGATCGCGCGGCGCGGAAACTCGCGGCGCTGGGACATGTCGAGCCGGCAGTGCTTCAGGACGCCGTTGATCGCATCGGGGTGACTGAGCCGGAAAACGAATCCGCGGACGAAGCCGAATTGTTTTGAGGCTCGAAATCCCATCGCTCGCTTTCCATTTACGACGAATCTATAATCAACTTTCCAACGCGATAATATTTCTGCCTCTCAAGGGAACACGTGTCGCAGCCAATACTTAGCCGCCGCCGCTGGATCAGGAAAGGACGCGAGCACCGCCGGCTGATTCGGGTTTGTTTTTCCACGGCGATATCAATAGCCATCGCCCTGTTGATTTCTGTCGCGGGCGCCTTTGCCCAGGCCCCTGATCGCGGTTGGGAGTGGCAAAATCCGCTGCCTCAGGGCAATGCAATCAACGCTATTCGCTTCGCCAAAGACAAACTTCACGGGTGGGCGGTCGGTTCTGATGGTGTGATCCTTTACACCTCAAATGGTGGATACGACTGGGAGCCTCAACACCCGCGGTCGTCGACCACCCTCAATGGCATCTACGTGCAAAACCGCCGGCGGGCCTTCGCGGTCGGTGCGCGCGGGGTTGTCTTAATGACCACGAATGGCGGCCAGCGCTGGATCAGAATTGAGACTCCGACAAAAGATCATCTGTATTCGATTACCTTTGCTGAAGATGATCCAGCGCGCGGATGGGCCGTCGGCAGTTATGGCGCAGTGATCGCGACCACCGATGGCGGGCGCACCTGGGCAATGCAGCCGGCGGCGACGAAGGCCCATCTCTTTTCTGTTTCGTTCAGCAACAGGAAGGAGGGCCTGGCGGTGGGAGATCGAGGAACGATCCTGCTCACGAAAGATGGCGGACAGACATGGAAAGAAGAAGTTCGACTGGGCGCGTTGCCGTTCACCGGGGTAAGTTTTATCGATCAGAAGCGCGCCGTGGTGGTTGGTTTTGGCGGGCGAGTCATCGTCAGCGACGATGGCGGTGAAACGTGGTCGCCGATCGATGTATCGATGACCAGCGATCTACTTTCCGTTTATTTTTCCGACCCGAAACACGGGTGGATCACCGCCACCGATGGTGTCGTTCTGACTAGTGCTACCGGCGGTAGAACCTGGTTGCCGGTGAGCCTGCGGACTAATCCGAAGCTGGTCACAGTTTTCTTTGCGGACGAAAACACGGGTTGGGCGGCCGGCGGTGATGGGTTGGTCGTGCGCAGCGACGATGGCGGCATTGGCTGGCAACGGTTGACCGAAGGCGGCCGCGATGATCTGTCCGACATTTTCTTTCTCGACGATTCAAGGGGCTGGGCCGTCGGGGCGCACGGAAAAATTCTCGCCACCCGATCCGGAGGCCGGAGCTGGACGATTCGTCCTTCCGGCACGACTGTGCGCCTGGACGCGGTTACCTTCATCGACGAGAAGAACGGATGGACAGTGGGCGATCAGGGAACGATCCTGCACACCGCGGACGGCGGCATCGTGTGGACCAGGCAGCGCAGTGACGTGACTGACGAACTGTTGAGCGTGTGCTTCATCTCGCAAAAGATCGGCTGGGCGGTTGGCGCGCGGGGCACGATCCTGTGGACTGAGAATGGCGGCGAAGTCTGGCGCCTGCGGCCTTCGAACACGCACGCGTGGCTCGAGGACGTGCGCTTCACCGACGAAAGACATGGCGTGGCGGTCGGGTCCGGCGGCACCATCCTGCGCACGGTCGATGGCGGAGAATCCTGGAAAGACGTTTCCCACAATCTGAAAGAATGGCTGCATGCAGTGGCCTTTGCTGACGGCCTGCGCGGCTACATAGTCGGTGAAAGAGGAATCATTCTGCGCTCTGACGATGGTGGTGCTACCTGGAAAGATCAGGAGAGTGGACTGACAACCAATCTATTCGCGGTTTCAGTTTCATCGCGTGATGACGCGATCGCCGCCGGTGAGCAGGGTCGCGTGCTGGTGACCAAAGACGGCGGTCGCACCTGGGAACTGCAGCCGACCATAACCAGTGCGCCCCTGTACGCAGTTGCTTATCAGGGTGGCACAAACGCCTGGGTTGCGGGTCGCGGCGGCGCGATCCTCCGACGCAGTAGTGCAATCGCCACCGTTAAAATTCCCGCGCCGAAGATTGCGCCGATCCTGCGTCTGGGCGCTGCGCCGCGATTGAAAGTCCCGGAGAGTACTGGTTTCGACGATGGCGATATTCCCCGCGCCGTGCCGAAAGACCGAAAGCCGGCAAAGCCTTAAGGCTATTAAAACTCTGAGGCGAGATACGCCAATAATCGGGTAAAATAATTACATGTCGAATCCCCAATCAAGGAAAGCAGAGACGAACGCGAGTCGCATCGAAAGCGACTCAATGGGCGAGATTGAAGTGCCTGCCGGCAGTTACTGGGGCGCGCAAACCCAGCGTTCCCTCCTTCATTTCAACATTGGCTATGACGTAATGCCGCGCGAGATGATTCGTGCATTCGGCATTCTTAAGAAGGCGTGTGCATTGGTCAATCAGGATCTGGGAAAGCTCGCGCCCGAGAAATCAAAGCTAATCGTGCAGGCTGCAGACGAAGTTATCCAGGGAAAACTTGATGAGCATTTTCCTTTGCGCGTCTGGCAAACCGGCAGCGGCACCCAGACCAATATGAACGCCAACGAAGTGATCTCGAATCGGGCGATCGAGATCGCCGGGGGCGTCATGGGCAGCAAGAAACCGATTCACCCCAACGACGACGTGAATATGTCACAGTCGTCGAACGACACCTTCCCGACCGCGATGCACATCGCAGCCGCAGAGCAGATGAACGAGCTGATACCGCGGGTCAGCGAAGTAAAGAACGCCATCGACACGAAGGCCGAAGAGTTCAAAGACACCGTCAAGATCGGCCGTACGCATTTGCAGGACGCCACGCCGCTGACGGTCGGGCAGGAGATGTCCGGATGGGCGAGCTTGCTGGAGCGGGACATTGAACGCCTTAAAGAAACTTTGAGGGGCCTTTACGATTTGGCAATCGGCGGCACTGCCGTTGGCACCGGCCTGAACGCTCATCCGGAATTCGGTGAACGCGCCGCGAAGAAGATCTCTGAACTTACGGGGCTGCCTTTCAAATCGCATCCCAACAAATTCGCCGCCCTCTCCGCGCACGATGAAATCGTTTTCTGTAGTGGAGCCTTGAAGACCCTGGCGGCCTCGTTGATGAAAATCGCGAACGACATTCGCTGGCTCGCTTCCGGCCCGCGCTGCGGTCTGGGTGAATTGATCATTCCGGAGAATGAACCGGGCTCCTCAATCATGCCGGGCAAAGTGAATCCGACCCAGAGCGAAGCGATGACGATGGTCGCCGTGCAGGTGATGGGTAACGACGCAGCGATTGGTTTTGCCGGCTCGCAGGGCAATTTCGAGTTGAACGTCTTTAAGCCGGTGATGATTCATAACCTGCTGCACTCGATTCGTTTGATTCATGACGCTTGTCACGGCTTTGTCGAGTACTGCATCGCGGGCATGACAATCAATCGCGAACAGATCGATGAGCACCTGCGCGGTTCACTGATGCTGGTAACGGCGCTGAATCCGCACATCGGATACGACAACTCGGCGAAAATCGCCAAAAACGCGCACCGGAAGAAAATCAGTTTGCGCGAGTCGGCGATTGAACTGGGATTATTAACCGGCGAAGAATTCGATCGGCTGGTCAAGCCGGAAGATATGACGCATCCGTAAGAACGTAATGAAGAGATCAAACCTAGTCAGCATCGGTCTACGCGCCAAGACCGGCCGCGCCATTGCGGTCGTCCTGGGCGGTTCGACTGAGTCGCCGATCGTTTTAAGAAAGTTCGAGATGAAACTAACGGATCCGAAGATTCCCGCCACGGCCCAGCCTTATCACGAGGTAATGGAACTGCCTTGGGAACAGAGCCAGAAGGCAGTACAAAAATCCGTGCGCGCGATCGAGGACGTCGCCTGCAAGTCGCTGGCCCAGCTTGTTGAGGAGCTTCGCGCCGAGGGAATGAAAGTATCGGGAGTTGGCATCATCGGGACGAGCGATCGAGACCTCTCGAAAATCGGCAACTACCACATACGCGCGCACGCAGCGGAGGGCGTCTTGTTTCGTCGGGTGTTGGATCTCGCCGCCGACACAAATAAAATCAAGCGAAGGACTTTTGCCGATCGAGCGTTTGATACTTTGATGGCAAGCGAGCTCGGCCCCGACCACGTGTCAGTCAAACAAAAGTTGAGTGACCTCCGTCGTTCGGTGCCTGCGCCCTGGCGCACTGACGAAAAGCAGGCGGCCATTGCGGCATGGCTGGTCCTGCACGGAAGTCGAAAGTAACGTGTTCTAACCGCCAAACTGACATTGCCGGCTTAGTCCGCTATAATCAATTCATTCGATTCCCCTGAAAGGTCCCTCGACGGATTCAGCTTTGGTTGCAGTGTGATATGTCTCGCGAATCCATAGACCGTTACTTTCGAATTAGTGAGGAGCAGCGTAATCGGCGGCCCTCTGGCCGGCTCTGGAACCCGGCCGCAGATGTCTATCGAGTGCGTGACGGCTGGATCGTCAAAGTCGATCTCGCCGGCGTTCGGACCGATGATTTGGAAATCAGAATTTCCGGCCCACTACTGCACATCAGCGGGCTGCGGCGGGACAGCACCTGCGGCGAAGGCATCTCGCATTACCAGCTCGAAATTACCTACAGCAGGTTTGAAAAAACAATCCAGTTCCCTCGCTCGATTGAAAGTGCGTCGATTGGGCGCGATTACCGGGATGGACTTTTGATCCTTCGCTTGCACGAGGAGGGGGAACAAGCCAGAGCCGCGAGTCGTTGATGAATCCGATCGCCGTGACCTTAAATCGAACTTCCAGATAAATATGGCTGAAGTCAAAGACAAATCACCCGAACAAGTAAAGCCGCCGGCACAGCCGTTCGAGATTCCCGTGCTGCCGCTGCAAAACACCACCCTGTTTCCGGAAACAATGGTGCCGCTCGCTGCCGGCCGGCCCGCCTCAGTTGCGGCAGTTGAAGCCGCGCTGACCGGCGAAGAAAAACTCCTTGCTTGCATCAGTGTCCGGCCCGAAAAAACCAACGATGAAGAGCGCAAGCCCGCCGACCTTTATGAAGTCGGCACGCTGGTGATGGTCAAGCGCATGGAGCGAATTGAGGACTCGCTTAGCCTGATCGTCCAGGGGACAGACCGCATCCGAGTACTTGAATGGGTGCAGGAGCAGCCATTCCTGCGCGCGCGCGTCGAAATTCTGCCTGAACCACAAGCGAAGGATCCGGAAAAAGTTGAAGCCGCAAAACGCAATGTGCAGTCGTTGATCCAACAGGCGCTGGCTTACCTGCCGCAGGTCCCGCCCGAAGTCCGGCTGGTAGTTCTGGGCGCCGACGATCCAGTCAAGCTCGCATACTTCCTCGGCTCAATTCTGAGTTTGGGGGTCGAGAAAGAGCAGCAAATGCTGGAAGCGAATACCGCGGACGATCTGCTGCATTTGGCGCATGACTTCCTCGCCCGCGAGGTTGAGATCATCCGGCTGCGCTCAAAGATTGCCACCGAAGCCCAGACTGAAATGGACAAGGCGCAACGTGATTACGTTCTGCGTCAGCAGATGAAAGCGATCCAGAAGGAATTAGGTGAAGGCGAAGGTGGCGAAGCGGCTGAAGCAGAACAACTGCGCGAGCGCCTGGCGAAGGCCGATCTGCCGGACGACGTTCGGAAAGAAGCTGAGCGCGAGTTGGGCCGGATGGAAAAACTGCCGGCGATGGCGCCCGATTATCACGTCATTCGCACCTATCTGGATTTTATTCTTGAATTGCCCTGGAAGAAGTCTTCCGAGGATCGGCTTGACCTTAATGAAGCCCAGAAGGTGCTCGATGAGGATCATTTCGGTCTCGAAGATGTGAAAGAGCGCATTCTGGAGTTTCTCGCCGTCAGAAAACTTCGGCCTGACTCGAAGAGCCCGATTCTTTGTTTCGTGGGCGCGCCCGGCGTGGGCAAGACTTCGCTCGGCAAATCCATCGCCCGCGCCATGGGCCGCGATTTTGAAAGGCTCAGCCTGGGCGGCGTGCGCGATGAAGCGGAACTGCGCGGGCACCGTCGCACCTATGTCGGTGCAATGCCTGGCCGCATCATTCAATCGATTCGGCGCGCCGGTGTGAATAATCCGGTGATGATGCTCGACGAGATCGATAAACTCGGCGCGGATTATCGCGGCGATCCGGCGGCGGCACTCCTCGAGATTCTTGATCCCGAACAAAACAACAGCTTCACGGATCATTATCTTGACTTGCCGTTCGACCTTTCGAGAGTTTTCTTTATCGGTACTGCGAACCAGTTGGGTCCAATTCCGCCGCCGCTGCGCGATCGCATGGAAGTTATCCAGCTTGCCGGCTACAGCGATCGCGAGAAGTTGCAAATCGCCAAACAATACCTGGCGCCGCGACAGGTGCGCGAGAACGGCTTAACGCCGGGACAAATCGAAATCACTGACGACGCGATAAAACTGATCGCCGCGCGCTACACGCGCGAAGCCGGCGTGCGCCAGCTGGAGCGCAACATCGGCCGGATGGCGCGTAAAGTTGCCTTGAAGATCGCGAAAGGTCAGACGGAAAAAGTCGTCGTCGATGCTGAGGCGATTCACGATTACCTCGGCGCGCCGCGTTTCTATCCGGAAGAAGCGCGCAAAGAATTACCGGCGGGAGTCGCTACAGGCATGGCCGTGACCGAGATGGGTGGCGAGATTCTCTTTATCGAGGCCAGCCTGCTTCCCGGCGGCCGAGGCTTCACGATTACCGGGCAGATCGGCGAAGTCATGCAGGAATCGGCGCGCGCGGCGCAGTCGTATCTGTGGTCTCATGCGGAAGAGTTTGGCATCAACCCCGAAATGTTCAAGGAGTACGGCGTACACCTGCATGTTCCAGCGGGCGCGATTCCGAAGGACGGGCCTTCCGCGGGCGTGACGATCACTTCCGCGCTCGCTTCGCTTTACACCGGCCGCCGCGTGCGTCCCGACACGGCTATGTCCGGAGAGATCACGCTGTCAGGACTGGTGTTTCCCGTGGGCGGAATCAAAGAAAAGGTTCTGGCCGCGCATCGCGCCGGCATTCATCGCATTCTGCTTCCAGCGCGTAACGAAGCCGATCTGGAAGACATTCCTGAGGACGTGCGCCGGGAACTGGAGATCGTTCCGGTCAATCGGATCAACGAGGTCGTCCAGGGCGCGCTGGAGAAATTTGTCGCCAACCCGCCACCGCCTCTGCCGCCGCCGACAAGAGACTCAACTCGTGATCGCCAACGCGAACCTGAGCCGGAGCCGATGATGGCGAAGGAACGGTAGACTACTGATGTCGTTTTCTTCCTTGAATCAAAACCCAGCTGCTTAACGCGCTGGCCACAGCGAGACTCGTCCCAATTAACATAACAACTCGAAAACCGGAAATGAACGAATCGCTGATTGCCGTTTGAACTCTTTGCCGCATCTCCTGGTTCAAATTTTCCGGGACTGAAATTCCGGCGAGCCTGACGCGCTGCTCGGAAAGCGAAGTTCGCACCTCGGCCGGAAGGCTCAAATCTGCCAGCCGCTGATCAAAGCTACGACTGAAAGTCTGCAGCATGACCACGCCGAGTATGGCGACCGCGAGCAGACCGGCAGTTCGCGATACGGCGTTGTTGATCCCGGAGGCGATACCCGCCTGCGTCTCACTAACTGAACCCATGACCGTAGTCGTCAGCGGCGCGACACTCACTGCCATACCGAAGCCCAGCACTGTGATTGCGGGAAAGAAGCTCGTCCAATAGTTGGTGCTCAACGCAGGTAAAGCAAACATCGCGAGGCCCGCGGCAGCAATCACCGGACCAATAATCAAAGGCAGGCGAGCGCCAAACCGATCTACCAATCCTCCTGACCAGCGCGAGAGCGAGAACATGATCAGGATGAACGGGAGAAAAGCTGCGCCCGCAGCGGTGGCTGTATAACCCTGTACCTGCACGAGATTCAGGGGAAAGAAAAACATCGCGCCACTGAGCGCCGCATACAGTAAGAGCGTCAACAAATTCGCCCCGGCAAAGTTGCGTGAACGGAAGAGGCGCAAAGGCAACATCGGATTCTGCGCCCGAGACTCAACCCAAACAAAAATCCCGAGCGAGATTATTCCGACGAAAAGCGACACGATCACCAGCGGTTGAAGAAAGCCAACCCGTGAAGAATCGATCAATCCAAAGACCAGACCGCCGAGGCCGATCGTAGCCAGAATCGCGCCTAACCAATCCAGCGAGCCACTCTCTTCCGTGTCGCGGCTCTCCGGCACGCGCCAGAGAGAAATGGCGACGACGGCAGCGGCGATCGGGAGATTAAGGAAGAAGACCGCGCGCCAGGAAAAATGTTCGATCAACCAGCCGCCGAGGACGGGGCCGATTGCTGTCGTGATCGCTGAAAAGCCGGACCAGGTGCCGATCGCCCGGCCGCGGTGATCAGCGTCGAATGACGCACTGATGATCGCCAGGCTCCCTGGTACCAGCAACGCGCCACCGATTCCCTGGACGGCTCGGGCAATGATCAACTGATCGATATTTGCCGCCAGTCCGCAGGCGGCTGAAGCCAGCGCGAAAAGGCCGACGCCGATTACAAAAATCAACTTGCGGCCGTAGCGATCGCCAAGCGATCCTCCCACCAACAGCAACGCGGAAAGAAACAATGCATAGGCTTCGACGACCCACTGCACGCCGATCGCCGTCGCGTTTAGATTCTTCTGCAGAAATGGGAGTGCTACATTGACGACCGTGCCGTCGATGAAGGCCATGCTTGAAGCGAGAATAGTCGCGGCGAGAATCCAGCGACCCTGCGCTTTGGCGCAAGTGGTTGCGGCTTTTCGCGACAACATGACGCCCTCGTCGCAGGGCGATCTGATTACGTTGGACACGGATTTCGGTTGTGCGAATTCTACCGCAAACTCTGGCAGTTTCGGAGTACCTCAGTTTCGGAGTACCGCCTTTAGGCGGAAATGGATCAAGGCGCGGGTACACCGCCTGAAGGCGGTACTCCAAACCCAAACAGCTTCGCTCCTCTTTGCGGTACTCCAAACCAAGGCAGCTTTCCTCCGCTTTGCGGAACACGCCCAATAGTTTTGGAACTCAAAGCCAGGTTCGTGAGTTACAATGCAGCAGGTAATTCTCTCCCGAACTCTTCCGGTTGTTATCAATGCGTTTAGAGGTGGTCTGATGACCTTAAGTGGCAATTGTCCGTTTCTGAACGCTCACAGAAGGAGTTAAAACTTATGAGCCCGACTCGCTGGCTAAGTCTCTCGACATTGCTGATTGCGGCCTCGTTTGGTTCGGTTTCTGCACAGGAGCGCTGGCAGCGTCTGCCGCCTCCGCGAGATGCGCAATTTTACGCGCCCAGAAACGGCCTCGAAGAGTTTGAGTCGCGACCGCAGACCATTCTGATTAAGGGGCGAACCTGGATCGGAAGTTTGAGGGGACAAAACGGCTCCGCCCGAGTGGAGGCGACTGAGATCCGTGACGCCCGCACGTCAACGCGGGCCAGCGGCGTCACGATTACAATCGCCGCCAGCGAAGAGCGCGCGACCACGGAAGTCCGTTGCCTGATTGACGAAAACGAGATCGACCCGCTGGTTGCGGCGCTGGATACTATGGTGAAGGCGGGTGACTCGATCACAAAACTCAGTCATTTCGAAGTGCATTATCGCACTATGGGCGACTTCGAGATTATCGTTTTTAAGCAAACGACCGGCGGTGTCGCCGCGGCAATCGAAGGTGGTTTCTATGACCGGACGCGGATGCTGCTGACCCTTGATGAGTTGACAAAACTTCGTTGGATGATTGCGCAAGCGAAGGAAAAAATCGACGAAATCAAGTGATCCCCAAACCGACCGTGAGGGTGCGTTGGCGCTAGTCAGTGGTCAGTAGTCAGTTGTTAGTCGGTTTCTGTCCGTCTCTAAGCCGTGGCGATAGCCCTCTGTCGTGCAGAGAGACTAATAATCATCTCGGCAATCTCTTCCAAAGGTCGCAGGCTGGTATCGATTGACAAGTGATAATTCCTGGCACAGGTCCAGTCGTGACCGGTCATCGTATTAAAGTACAACTCGCGCGTTCGATCTGATTCAGTAATCATCGCCCGCGCCTTTTCTTCGATCAGATCCCCGTAAACCTTCATCAGCCGCTTGACGCGAAAGTTGATCGGCGCGTGACAAAACACACAGAACATTCCCCGATGGCGCGGCAGCATATGAACTCCGGCCCAGCCAACGACGACGCAATCGTTGCTGCCGGCGATGCGTTTGAGAATTTCTGTTTGTTTATTGAAGAGTTGGCGGTCGGAAAAGTTTCGCAGCGGCGGCGGCGTGTACTTGGCCTCCGGCGCTCCGAGTGAAAGACCGGAAAAGATCCTTTCCCAAAATGACGAGACCCGTTCCGACCGAGCTTCCAACGTCTCTTCATCACAACCGAACTCTTTAGCTGCCAGGTGCAGGACTTCGCGATCGACATATTTCAGCCCTAGTCGCTTCGCGATAATCTGGCCGATAAATGATCCGCCGGCGCCCATCTGCCGCGAAATTGTAATGGTGGTTCGGATCATGATGCGCGTGTCATAGACTCAGTCCTTGCTTCTTAAGCCAAAAATGGTTCGCTCGGGGAAAATTATCACAGAACGTAGTCTATCCTACTAATAACGATGTGACGGCAGTCCAACATGAATGTGCGGCCCGGTGGCCACACCCGGAATCGCGGTGCGAAAGGCTGAAAAGGGGATTCCATTTGCCCGCAGGTAATCGATCAAGGTCTGTCCTTCGAGGCCATCAGGATTAAGCGAGATGTCCATGGCGTTGTGGTGATCCAGGCGCCACTGGTTGTGAATTGCCCCCTGGCCAAAAACGGCGATCGGCAAAGGCCGGCCGAACTTTGATTGAAACCAGACCTCGATCTTACCTGCTTGCGCCAGGGCCCAGGGCCCGGCGCCGTTATAACGAGTAAACGAAGTCGTTCTTATGAATCCGCCCCTGGACAAAGGCCCGAGCCTGGCCATCTGTTTCTCGCCTTCGATTTCCACCAGCGTCTGAGCAATCTGGGTATTTGCGTTGACAGTCTGCTGCTGTACCTCGGCGACCTTTGCCTGGGCGAGCGTAACCGCCTCTTCGCTTTGCTCCAGCTCAGTTTTGGAGATTAAGCCCTGACTTAAGAGTTCTTTTGATTTTGTTCGCCGCTCTTCCGCTTTACGCAGACTGTTTTGATATAGCGGCAAAAGTTTTTCCAGGCTCGCTTTGTACTGCTTTGTAGTATCGATGTATTGCTTGCGCAGTTTTTCCAGCTCAGATGCTTCCTGATTTGAAGTCGATTTGGGCGTCCGCGCCGGCTTCTTTTTCTGGGCGAAAGCCGTTGAACCCGAGATCGAGCACGCCAGAGCAATCGCCGCCGACAAGACCTGATTCTTGAATAATCGCCCCATTTCTTTGAATCAATTATAGGCCGCTCCCGACTTCAATGCATCGCAACTGCCCCCGGTTTTCTCCTGGCTCGCTCGAATAATAATGTCGCAGGAACGCCCAAGAAACAAATGAACGCGAGCAAGCGAAAGATGTCGATATAAGATAATACGGTCGCCTGCTGGACGAGGCTTCCATAGATCGCCGCATAAGCCTGTTGGATGGCGGCGCCGGAGCCTGGCGGCGCTCCGAACGTGCCGGTCATTTGGTGCAGCCGCTGTTGCAGGGCCGGATCATAAGGCGTTAAGTGCGACATCATCGCCGCCTGATGAATCTGAGCGCCCCGCGCCAGCAGTGTGGTAACGAGCGCGATGCCCATGCTACCTCCGGTGTTGCGCATCAGATTAAACACACCTGAGGCGTTTCCCATTTGTTCATTTGCTAAAGTGCCCAGCGCTACCGTCGTCAAAGGCACAAAGATAAACCCCATCGCAAAGCCGGCAATGATGTTCGGCCAGACAATGCTGCTAATGGAGATTTGCAGGTTGATGTCGCTAAAAAGGTAGGTGGCAAATCCGAGCACGGTGAATCCGAACATGATTAGATAACGCGGCCTGATTCTCTCGATCAAACGGCCCACGATAATCATGGACGCAATCGCGCCCAGACCGCGCGGACTCACTGCCAGGCCGCTGCTCACGGCGGGATAACCCATCAAAGTTTGCAGAAACAAAGGCAGCAGCGCGATCGTGCTGTAAAGAACGATACCCATCGCGATCATCAGTCCAGTGCCGACGGCGAAGTTTCGATTTGCGAGCACGGTCAAATCAACAATGGGTTCTTTCGATCGTAATTCCCAAATGACGAAGACCGTCGCCGCGACAAATGAGATTATGGCTACGGCAACAATGAACGATGACGCAAACCAATCTTCTTCCTGACCCTTGTCCAGCATAAGCTGCAAGGTTCCTAATGCCAGGGCCATCAATCCGAATCCAACATAATCGATCCGGCCGGCTCTTTGGTTCCTAATGTAGGGTGGATCCTCGATGAAGGTCCTCGCCATGAAGACCGCCAGAATTCCGATCGGTACATTGATATAAAAAATCCAGCGCCACGAATAATTGTCGGTGATCCACCCGCCCAGGGTCGGACCAATAATCGGCGCCACGACCACGCCCAGCCCAAACACGGCCATCGCCTGCCCGCGTTTCTCGCGCGGAAAGCTCTCCATCAACACCGCCTGCGCAATTGGCTGCAAGGCCCCGCCGCCTGCGCCCTGCAGAATCCGCGCGACAATCAGCATACCCAGGCTGGCCGCGGCCCCGCACATCGCCGACGACAACGTAAAGAGAACGATACAAACAATCAGAAATCGCTTGCGGCCGAAGCGAAGACCAAACCAATTGGCGGCCGGCAGAATGATTGCATTCGAAACCAGATAACTGGTAAGCACCCAGGTCGATTCTTCGGTCGTCGCAGAGAGATTACCGGCGATATGAGGGAGTGCCACGTTCGCGACCGAAGTGTCGAGAATCTCCATGAATGTCGCGAGCATTACGGAAGCCGCGATCAGCCAGGGACTGTAGGTTGGGGTCCATTGTTGAGTGGGGTTGGCCATCGAACTCAAGCAAGATCATTTTCCATTTATCATTTGGGATTTTTCATCTGTGATTTGGTTTTTACATCTGACCGGCCAGCGTGTCAGAAACCCTGTAAGCATTGCCGCGTTGCCAAAACCGAGCTCGCCTGACAGGGCGGGCTGCTAAAACGACAAAAGTCAAAAATGAAAAATGGAAAATGATGAATGGAAAATGGATCTTTCATTTCACCTTGACCTCCGGCACAACTGACATCCCCGGCGCCAGCAGGTGCTGAGGGTCGATCTCATTGGGTTCAAAAACAATCTTCACCGGGACGCGCTGGACGACCTTGATGTAATTGCCGGTCGCATTTTCCGGCGGGAGCAGGCTGAATCGCGCGCCGGTGCCGGCCTGAATGCTGTCGACGTGCCCGTGAAAAGTTTTGTCCGGATAAGCGTCCACGGTGATCTCCACCGTCTGGCCCGGATGCATTTTTCCAACCTGACTCTCTTTAAAATTTGCAGTAACCCAAACATCACCAGGCACAACCGCCAACAAAGGTTGGCCCACTTGAACGAGAGCGCCAGCTTCAACTGCCTTGCGTGTCACGCGTCCTGATTCGGGCGCGTAAACCTTTGTGTAAGAGAGGTCCAACTCGGCTTCATCGACCGCCGCTTGCAGTTCTTCAAGCCTTGCGCCGGCCGATGCTGCCTGCGACTGGCTGACGGCGACTTGTTGTGGCGCAGTGTTCGCCTGGGCCAGTCGTCCCAGCGCTTCGTTAACTTGCGCTTGCGCGCCGTTCACCTGGGTTTGGGCGCGGCGCTCGACACTCACCTGCGCAGCTTCGGCGGCGCGGGCTTCGGCAACCTGGGCTTCAGCGGCTGATACTCGCTCGCGCGCGGCTTCTACCTGCGCGTTGGCGGTCCGCGCCGCAGCGATCGCTTCATCGAGCCGCTGGGCGGAGATTTCGTCTTTCTTGTACAGAGCTTGATAGCGCTGAACGTCTGCATCGGCGCGCGTTGCTTCGGCAATCGCGGCGTTCAATTGCGCGCGAAGCTGATCGACATTTGCTGACGAAGTGTTGATTGCGGCTGATGTCTGTCCGGTGCGGCTGCGCTCAGAGGCGGCGCCGGCGCGCGCGCCTGAAACTCCCGAGCGAGCCTGTTGCACACCCGCCGCCGCTTGCCGAACATTTGCTCGGGCCGTGGCGCGCGTTAGTGTCACTTGCGTCTCGGCTTGTTTCTGCTGCGCGACCCCGGCATTCAATGCGGCCCGTGCCTGCGCAACTTTCGCTTCGTAATCTCGCGGATCGATTTCAACCAGCAGGTCGCCGGCTTTCACGATTTGATTGTCAGTTATATAGACTTTCGTAATTATGCCAGAGACTTTCGGACTGATCTGGATGATATGTCCGTCGATGAAAGCATCGTCAGTCGATTCATGCGAGCGCGCGTACAGCCAGTAACGAATTCCGACCAGGGCGAAAATAAGAATCACAATCGCGGCGCCCAGCAGATAGGCAGGGCGCTTATAGACCGGAACTTTTCTTATATGCTCGTGATGTTCTGCCGGAAACGGTTCGCCATGTTCATCGAGGTGAGGCACGCCGTCACCCTCGGGCTGGGGCGCGTCGGTGTGCCGGCTCTCCGCCTCGGAAGGGGGTGTACTTTTTGGTGTTTCAGGTTTTGTTTCCTCTTGGTCAGCCATTTCAGTTTGGGTAAATAAGAATCTCTCTCTTTCGAAGAACGATGAGGTCTTATGTTTGTTAAGCTCTCATCCCAACCTTCTTCCAACAAGAGAAGAAAGATCACCATCGAAACGTCTGCGCTCGCCCCTGCGCCGCCGCTAAATTCAAACGTGCAGCGTTATAGAGCGCCAGCGCTGTTACTTGATCAAGTCGCGCGTTGGAAAGCGCTGCCTGCGCAGTCACTACTTCGATATTGTCGCCCACACCCGCGCGAAACCGATCGCGCGCCATTTGCAGCTCGCGTTCGCCGAGTGTTACCGCCAGATCGGCGGCTTTGACTGCGTCGGCAGTTGTGCGCAAATCTGCGAACGCGAGTCGCACATCTTCCTCGACCTGTCCCCGGATACTACTCAGTTGCAGCTCCGCCTCACTTTCGCGGCTGCGGGCGACCTGAATTCGGCCCAGGGTTAGGCCTCCGTTGAAAACTGGAACATTTAACTGCACCGCAACGCGGCGGGTGGGCAGGTCGTGACTTGTTGGGGTGATGCCACTCACGCCATAGTCGCCGACAAACTCGAGCGACGGCAACAACTCGGCGCGTGCAGCTTTCTTTTGATAATTTGTCATGGTTAGCTGTGCTTCAGCCACCCGGATCTCAGGACGATTTTCCTCGGCCTCGGTAACGGCGGTTCCGATCGATGGCAGGATGTCGTTAGTAAAACGCATTTGGTCGGTTAGTACGACCGCACTGTCCAGGGGTAATCCCACGATGCGGGCGAATTGCAGGCGCGCCTCTTCGACATTCGTTTGCGCGCGCGCCAGACGAACTTGCTCCTGAGCCAGTCTGGTTTCAGCGCGTGTTACATCAACGCCGGTGGCGATACCTACTGTGCGCTGGTCCTGGGCAAGTTTGAAAAGCGCCTGCGCCAGATCCACGTTTGCCTGCGCCGCAAAGACTTCGCGCTCTGATCTCATTGCTTCGAGATAACCGAGCGCCACGCCGGTCGCAACCTGCTCGCGCGCCAGCGATTCTTCCATCTCTGCCACGCGCACGCCGGCGCGGCCGGCCTGGAAAGTTCGCAGGGCATTCAGGCTGAAGATCGTTTGCTCGAGCCGCGCGCGCGCGTCGAAGTTGTTGAAGGGTCCAATGAATGTCGAGTTGAACCCGGGAAAACGTCCCGGCGTGAATCCAAGGGCCGCGAGATTTTCAGTAATGTTTGCCTGATAAGCCGTGCCGAAGACATTCGGCAGCAACCCGGCTAACGATTCTTTTTCAAATCCGCGCGCCTCGTTCCGACGTTCTTTGGCCAGCAGCGTCGCCAGATTATTTTGGATCGCGAGTTCGATCGCCTGGGACAAACTCAAGGCCGGCGGCGCGGCCACGGTCTTCGCGGCGCCGGGAACTTGTTGTCCTCGAGTTATCGTGCCCGGCGACGGCGGTCCTCCGATCTGTGGTCCCGTGCCGGCGGCCGGCATTTCTCCGCTCGATGGCCGCGAAGGCTGCCCCTGCAACTGTCCTTGAATGCCGGTTGACGTACCTTGTTGAGCTCCAACTGAAAGCGAGAGCGCCAGAATCGCTAATCCGCTCGCGGCGAAACCGTGCACTGCAGAAACTTTCGATGCACGATCAGCAAACGCGAGCGCAGTTTCCCCCTGTGACATACGCTTCTTTATAAGCCTTTGCCCCTTTCGTCGAATGGTTTTAGAAATCAGTATGAGCTAATCGCGAGCCCCAGGCCAGCGTTACATCTATCTTTTTTGTTACTTTTCCGGACCGCTTGGTGTGTTAACAAGTGGCGGCACGGCTTCTCCCAGGCGTGACTTTGGGTGATAATCTGAAACCAACTCGTCTCCCTGTCCGTCTTAGTCGAGGAAAAGTGCCGCGTCTCCCGAAATGAGGTAGTGGTGATGTTGATAAGAAAGTTCCCTTTTGCGTTGGTTGTGTTGAGCCTGAGCCTGGCAAGCATCCAGATCGCGCGCGCGCAGGACGCCACCCAACAATCTGCCAACGGCCAGGCGCAGGCTGATCCACAGCAACAGCAGGAAGAAAAACAGAAGCTCGAGCGCAAAGCGATTGTGCTGCTCGAACAAGTGGTGACCGAAGCGCAGAGCCTCAAGCTGCCTGAGAATCGCATTCGCGTTCAGATCGCGGCGGCCGACATGCTTTGGGATCGTGACCAGGCGCGGGCCCGCGGATTGTTCAGTGATGCCGGCGGCGGGATCGGCCAGATGATTTTGGAACTTGATCGCAAGGATCGCGAAGAGGTGCAAAACCTTAACCGTTTGCGGCAGGAACTGGTCCTGACGGTAGCCAGGCATGACGCCGACCTTGCTTATCAGCTCTTGCGATCGACGCAACCGCCGGCGGCGGTAGCGAATGGCAATGACGGACGGCGCTTTGGACCTGATCCGCAGATGAATCTCGAGCAGAGCTTGCTTTCGATTATTGCTTCGAGCGATCCAAAAGTCGCTTATCAAAAAGCAATCGAGTCGCTCGATAAAGGAGAATATCCAACGGCGGTCGGCAGAGTGCTCGCGCAGTTGCAGACGAAAGACAAGGAAGCGTTCGACAAACTTTCAAGCAAAGTACTGGGCCGGTTGGGATCGGAAAATCTTATCGCCAGTCGCGAGGCCGGCAATCTCGCGCTCAACCTGTTGCGGCCAGGACCTCGCGCCGCCGACGCATCAACCAGCACTACTAACAGCAGCACTAACTCATCTAACGCTCCGCCGGTTTCCAATCAGGTGTTGAGCGAGTCGGCTTATCATGATCTACTGGATGCGGCGATCACCGCCGCGCTGGGAGCGACGATGCCCGCCCAGGGGATGGTCACGTTTGGCGGAGGGCCCAGGGGCGGCGCGCGCATGATTCAACCGAATCAAGCGAACCAGCCCGACGACGCCCAGGTAAGGCAGAACAACGCGCGCACGTTGCTGATGAACCTGCAGACCATGTTGTCTCAGATCGATCAGTATTTGCCGGATCGCGCCCAGGCCGTGCGCCAAAAATTGAGCGAATTTGGCATCAATAACAATCAGATGGCCGGTTTTAGTCAAATGCGGACCGCGATGCAGCAGGGCACCAGCGAGTCGCTCGTGAACGCCGCCAGCGTCGCTCCACCGCAAATGCAGTCGCGGCTTTATCAGCAGGCGGCGCAGAAAGCAGTTGACGAAGGCAATACCGATCGGGCGATGCAGATTGCCAACGATCATCTCGATGAGTCTGCCCGTGCTTCGATCAGCCAGGCGGTTGATTTCAAAATAATGGCAACGACTGCATCACCTGAGAAACTCGGCGAGATTCGCCAGAAGTTGTCAGCTTTGCCGTCGGATTCTGATCGAGTGAAGTTTCTCGTCGATCTCTCGGTTGCTACTCAGAAGGACAATCCGAAACTCGCGCTGCGATTTTTGGAAGATGCGCGGATCCTGGTAAGCCGGAAGGCCGCCAGCTATCGCGATTTTGAAGATCAGGTTAAGGTCGCGGAAGCGTTTGCTGCGATCGATCCAAAACGCAGTTTTGATCTGCTTGAGCCTGGCATTACTCAGCTCAACGAACTGCTGGCTGCGGCCGTTGTACTGAATGGTTTTGAGGTCGAGGTTTTTCGCGACGGTGAACTACCAATGTCCGGCGGCAGCGACCTGGGCAATATGGTAATGCGCTATGGTCAGGAGTTGGCCTCACTTGCAAAAATCGATTTCGATCACGCGCGGACGACCGCTGACAAGTTCCAGCTGCCTGAGCCGCGGCTGCTGACGAAACTTTCGATTGTGCAGGGCGTGTTCGGCGTCCGTCAGGCGTCTTTCGATAACTCGGGCCGGCGCAATCAGAACTTTCAGTTCGTGATGAGATAACTACCGCACGCCTGGAACGATTAGCGAATCACCTCAAGATTCTCGAACTGACGAAGGCCTCGCGCTATCGCGACTGCTCAGGTATTTCGATCACGCTTTACATCCGCCCGTCTGTATGTAAACTTTCGGGCACCGAAAGATGGGTGTCGCGAAGCTAACCGATCAGAACACGGTTGTTCCTGAACAAAGCAAATACGCTCGCGTCGAACGCGAGCGCAAGTTTCTGCTCGATCGCATGCCCGAAGGGTTGACTCCGGCGAGTCCGCACGTCCAGATTAGCGACAATTACATCACCGGCACGCGGCTGCGGCTGCGCAAGATTCGCGATCCGCAAACTAACAAGTGGACGCTCAAGCTGACGCAGAAGTTTGCCTTGAATCAAACCGATCTGTCGCGCACAATCATTACGAATGTCTATCTCAATGCGACTGAATACAACACGCTGGCAGTCTTCGAGGCCAACGAGATTCGCAAGAACCGTTATTCGTTTGAAAATGCCGGCCATAAATACGGCATCGATCTTTTTCTCGGCGATTTGCTGGGTTTGATTGTGGCCGAAATCAGCTTTGAAAATGACGAAGAGCTGGAACGATTCGAGCGGCCCGCGTTCGCCTTCGCCGAAGTAACAAATTCCGAGATGTTCACTGGAGCAAAGCTCGTCGACTTAACGTTTGAAGATATTAGAAACGAGGTTGCTCGCACTAATCCGCACAGACTGAATCAAACCACCCTCTAAATATGAAAACCAGGAACCTAAGTCTCGTTTTGATTTTCGTCATGTTTGTTTTCTCTGTCGCCTGCCGCAGGCAGGCCAATCAATCTGCAAATGCAAACTCTGCGCAGTCTCAGCAGGTCGCGCCGGTTGGCGGCACGCTTTCGGCGGGGGACGCTTTTCACTTTCGCGGCACAATTGCCGGGAACCTGAACATTGAGATGACGCTGATGCGCGACGGCGAAAGGCTTTCCGGAAATTACTTCTATCCGAAAGTCGGCAAGGACATCACGCTCCGGGGCACGGTCGACAAAGATGGAAACGTCGAATTGAAAGAAACCGACGAGGGCGGCAAGGATACCGGAGTCTTTAAGGGCAAGTGGTCCACTGATGATCTGGAGCTGGCCAAGATCGAAGGCAAGTGGTCAAAGCCGGACGGCTCAAAGCAAACTCCCTTCCTGCTCAATGAACAGCTGATCAAATTCAGCGGCGCGCAACGGCTCGTGCCCAGGGTGATCAAAGAGACAAATAAAGAGGCGCATTACACCATCGATGCCGAATACCCCTCGGTCGAGGGCGGGGATGCGCGCTTCGATAAGTTCAACAAAGAGATTCGGGCCGTGGTGACGAAGGAAGTGGCCGCTTTCAAGTCCGGTGAAAAATCACGTGAGGCGGACATGCCTGAACTGGGCGCGGAAACCGGCGATTCCGATCTGGGTATCGGATACGACATTCGTTATGCGACCGATGACTTAATCAGCGTCGAGCTTAACCAGGGAGAGTACTCGCGCGGCGCGGCGCATCCCAACAGTTTCACCACCGTGTTCAACTATGATCTGAAAAATGGAAAGAAACTTGCACTCGCCGACTTCTTCAAACCAAAGTCCAACTATCTGAGCGTCATCTCAAATTACTGCATCAAGAATTTGAAGGAACAATCAAAGAAAAACGATTCAATGCTCGATGACGAACAGATTAAGTCAGGCGCCGGGCCGGCTTTGGACAATTACAGGGCGTGCGCGATCACCAAAAAGGGTTTGTGGGTCACCTTCAATCCCTACCAGGTCGGGCCGTACGCTGCCGGTCCGCAATACGTCCTGGTTCCCTATGCGGTATTGAAGGACTTGATCAATCCGGACGGGCCAATTGGAAGTTTTGCGAAGTGATTTGAAAATAATGAATCGCTCAGTTGGATTGCTCGTAATCGTCAGCGGAGCCGGGCTTATCGCGATCGGACTGCTGATTTACTCCGGCGGGTTTTCGTGGTTTGGGCGGCTGCCGGGAGATATTCGCTATGAAGGCGAGCACGTGCGATTCTACGCCCCTCTGGTTTCGATGTTGCTGATGTCTCTGGTGCTGAGCGCAATTTTCTATTTGCTGCGAAGATTCTTTTGAGCAACCATCAATCGATAAGCTTCGGCGCGTTTCATCCCGAGTTCGCGCCCGGCCTTCTTCAGAGCTTCTTTCGAATTCAGTCCTTCACTCTCCAGCTCATGAATCCGGCGCAAAATATCTTCGCCGGCCTTCGCTGGATCATTTATCGTTAACCCTTCCTTTGGCGCGAAACCGGAAATCATCAAAACGATTTCGCCGCGCGCGACATCCGTACTCCTGAATCGCTCGACCAGGACGCTCAAAGACCCGCGCAAGTATTGTTCGTGAATCTTGGTGAGCTCGCGCGCGACAACTGCTTCGCGATCGCCGAGGATCTCGAGCGCATCCTTTAGTGTCTGGCCGATGCGGTGCGGCGCTTCATAAAAAATGAGCGTCGCGGGCAGCGCGCGTAGCTCTTCCAGCCGGTCGCGTCGCGCTTTCGCGCGTGCCGGCAGGAATCCCGCGAAGAAAAATTGATCGCAAGCAAGGCCTGAGGCGACGAGCGCCGAGACAAAAGCGGCGGGACCCGGTACGGAGATGATTTCAATACCCTGCTCGATTGCCGCCCGGACAATATGAAATCCGGGATCGCTGATCAAAGGCGTGCCGGCATCTGAAACGATCGCGATGCTCTGGCCCTCAGCGAGAAATTTGCAAAGCTGTTCCGCGCGCTCGCGTTCATTGTGTTCGTGATAGCTGATGGTTCGAGTCTTGATGCCGAAGTGGTTCAGCAATACGCGCGTGTGCCGCGTATCTTCGCAGGCAATCAAATCAACTTCGCGCAAGACCCGCAGGGAGCGTGCGGTAATGTCTTCGAGGTTGCCGATTGGCGTTGCGACAATGTAGAGCGTTCCCGGCACGGCCTCGCATTGTGGCATTGTCAGCAAGACAAACGAAAGCCCCGCCACTCTCAATAGAAAGTGACGGGGCTATGTCGAACGCGTATGTTATCGATAATTCTTATCGTGAATTATCCCCAGCCTAAGCTGTCATTAATAACGCATGCTCAGGTTGTACACGTCGGCAATCGTTCTCAGGTTCGCTCGGATCTCGGCCAGGTCTGAATCCAGCCGGCCGTTGTTATTCCGGAACCTGAGATCCCGATCAAGCCGTGCGCCCTGATCAAGGACAACACGCGCTTCATCGTAACTATTCGTCAGATCGCGTCCGCCATTGGACGCGTTCCAAAGATTTCTTACCGCGCGATGAAAGTCTCTGGCTTCCATGACGCCGGTGTTATCTCGCACCCAGAAAAAGCCAAATACTCTCCGGCCCGTGTTGTAATTCAAGTCGCTTTCGATCCGCGCGCTTGAATTGTCCAAACGGCGAAGGGCGTCTCTGACGTCTCGCCTGTTATTACGGGCATAGTCGCGGTTGTCATAGTAACGATTATCCTGCGCCCCGGCGGCTATCGGCAGCCCCAGGATCAGCAGCGTTGCGGCGATCAGAGATGTGATTACGAGTTTCCTCCTCATGTCTCTAATCCTCCTCTCCTTTTAGTCATTTCAAACTCTTCCCGAGATGCGATGAAGTTTGTCGGGACAGGGTGCACACCGCAAGATTAAAGGGCAGGCATCGCAAGGAATACTTAAGGTTAAAACAAGAATGCAATCTGAGCTTAAGATTCAGTGAGAATTCACCGTGGGAAATGCTCGTCAAAGTTCAGTTTGGCGGCCGACGGTGACCAGGAATATTTCGGACGCTTTCTAAGATTCAGTGAGCAACATGGTGAAATGCGAGCGCAACTTCGCCTCAGTGAGCGGCGCCCGCGTCCCGGTTTTTTCCAGAATGGTCCATTGCGGAGCGTCCTTTGACGATCGCAAAAGGAGAAGCTCCGCGTTCGCACGCGGTCGTCCGAAATGCTTTAGATTCGCGCAGGCGAGACCGCCGCCGCGGACAAATCCGTCGTGGGGAGCTCGCGGCCAGCCGGCTTCCAGGGTCAGCGCCCGCACGCCGTTACGCAAAGTCACTTGCCGTCCAACCATCGTCGCAGCTCCTACCTTAAACCGGTGATCGTCCTGCTGTTCGATCTGGATGCCCGCGCCTTTGCGATTCGCTTCCCCGGACAGCGTTGTAATTGTCATTACCAGCCAGTCGACGGCCGTGCGTCGCAAGAGATCGTTTTGCTTACGCAGCGCGACATAGTCGGCGATGTCCCGGCGTCCGGCCGCACGCGCCCGCCGTTCGGCGTCCGCCAGCGCCATTTCCCATGCTTCGTCGAGTTCGCTCATTGGTCTTGTTCGGTAGTTAACCTGGTTCCGCGTCGGGCATATTGTGCATGCCAACCACTGGCATCGACAACTAATTTCCAGGATTCTCGGAGAGCTTTAAGAGAATTCTTTCCAACGAACTGACTCTACTTTCGCCAGCCCTCAGAATCAACCAGCAACTGAGGGTCTATTGCATTATGGAGAATTCGCCCATGGCGCCAGGAAAGGACATTTCAACTAGCAACTACATCCAGTTACTTTGCATCAGAAGCGACTTGTGGCAGTTTCCGACTAATGCAGTTGTCGTGGGTTAGTCGTCCCTAACCTCAAGTTCCAGAAACAACTGATTTTCAAGAGTACCTGACCGTGGTTTTATCAAACGGTGTCCATTTCCTTATAGTGCTCGTTCTTTCCGAGTAGAGCAGCCGAATAACGTCCTCAATCAAGGAGTTTTGTTTTCAAATGGCGAGTTTTAGTAGTACCCCAACCTCTCAAATTACTTTCCGTAAGAGATCACACTTAGCTGGGAATTGGATTCAGAATTTGAAAGACGCGAAGATCAGCCGCGCAATCGTCGTGACGATCCTGCTTTCACTATTTGCGACATCCACTCCTGCAGCGCCGCAGACAATCGCCGAAGCAGCCGCTCGCGGCCGAGCAACTGCAAAACGAATCTTGAGTTCCCTCAATACTCGTCGACTCAGTGCGAGTGTTCAAAGACAAGATAATGGCATGCCGCCTTCTCCGGTTACTGGGACTGCAATTACTCCACCGCAACCTCCCAGCCGGGAAGGGCTCGCAGCGAGCGTTACGTCTCTGAGGCTGGTCCCTGAGGGCGACCTCACGCTGGAGTCACGAGAGCGGGTCTTGTTTTCTGCGATGCCGCTGAATGCCGCGGGAGCGATAGTTCAGGGACTGAGCGCGGACTGGCAATCTAGCGATTCTCAGGTCATTTCTATTTCGCCGAAGGAGAAGCAGTAGCGGGTAGTGCGTCATTATGATGCGCGCGGTGTCCATACCACCTTCAGTTACGACGGCTTGAATCGGGTGACCCAAATCAGTTATTCGGATTCAACGCCCACCGCGCATTACTATTACGACTCCCAGTCTCTGCCTTCGGGAGCGCCCAGCACATCATCTCCTGATTCCTATTCGCGCGGTTATTCCGCCGGGCGCCTGGTGGCCATGACCTATGGCAGCGGCGCCACGGGCAATTATTTCGGTTATGACAACATCGGCCGGGTCACGATTCAGTTCCAGCTGACCGGGTCGACACCGGCGAAATACAAGCTCACTTACGGTTACAATTATCTCAATGAAGTGACCAGCGAGACCTACCCTTCGGGCTGCGCGCTGAGTTACGCTTATGACGACGGCGGCAGGCTATCGAGCCTGAGTGACGGCACGACGACATTCGCCAACAATCTTACTTATGCGCCGCATGGCGGACTGACTTCCGAAACCTGGGGTAACACCTCGGTACATTCAATGAATTACAACCGCAGATTACAGGCAAGTCAGGCGAAATTGTCTCTGGGCAGTTCCGTCCTCCAGCAATACGATTACGGCTATGGTGAATTCAACACCAGCACCGGCGCGACGGACACCAGCAAGAACAACGGCCAGATTGGAAATGTCACGGCCACAATTGGCTCAACTACCCAATGGCTGCAGGGTTTTCAATATGATGAACTCGGTAGATTGAAGAATGCCGCGGAATATCAAAGCGGCACCATGAGCTCGCAGACCTGGACGCAAGGCTACACCTTCGATCGCTACGGCAATCGTTTTCAAAGCGCGAACACGACGCTTGGTTTGCCGGCAGTTACTTCTTCAGACATCAATGCGGCGACGAATCGCTTTATTAATACCGGTTCAACGCCAACAACTTATGATGCGGCGGGAAATATCACCACTGACACGAAGTTCCGCAACCTGAACTATGCGTACGACGCGAATGGCCGGATGACCTTCGCCGAGCACACGGATCACACCAATCAACAGAACTCAGTCTATGATTGCGCCGGGCAGCGCGTGCAAACGAGCGCAAACGGCGTCACCCGCACGCTGGTCTATGACATCTTTGGGCAGGACGTGGCTGATTACAGCAGCGGGGCGTTAGAGCGCGAGAACATCTATCGTGGTGGCCAGTTGTTGGCGACGCAGGAGTTTCACTCGCGCGCTAACTTCGCGTTGGCGAGTAATGGCGGCACGGCAACAGCACAGAACTACACGCAGGACGGCGTTATTCCGGGTCTGCATTTCCAGCCGTCTTACGCGATTGATGGACTAAGGCATACAACTTCGGATGGGGGAAACTTCTGGCGCGATGAGCATGGCTTGCCGTCGTGGCTGGAAGTTGACTTCAACGGCAATAAGACTATCGACGAGATCGATGTCATCACTTCACAGAGTTATCCCGATTACACGACCGGAAATGATCCGACTGCGACCCAGACATTCAATCAGTATGGCGCGCAGGCATTTGACGTGCAGTACTGGAATGGCAGCGCCTGGGCGACGGTGCCGGGCGGATCGATTACCGGCAACAGTCTGGTGTGGAAGAAACTCACTTTCTCAAACATCACCACGTCGAAGATTAGAGTCGTGGTAAATGGATCATCTGATGGCGTGGCTCGGATCGTTGAGCTGGAAGCCTGGGGGACAGCGGCGATCGGAGCAGGCCCAATCAATTATGTGTTGAGTGACATTCAGGGCTCGACGCGCGCAGTGATGAGTAACAATGGTTCATCCAGCGCGATCATTGCCCGTCATGATTACCTGCCGTTTGGTGAAGAATTGTTCTCAGGCATTGGTCTGCGCTCAACCAGCCAGGGCTTCGGCGCGACGGACACGAATCGGCAGAAGTATGGATTGACGGAGCGGGATGATGCGACCGGCCTGGATCATACGTGGTGGCGCAAGTATGAGAACTTTAGTGGCAGGTGGACGAGTCCAGATCCTTATACTGGAAGTCTGAGTCTCGGCGATCCGCAGACCCTGAATCGATATACATATACCGTGAACGATTCTGTCAACTTCGTTGATCCATCTGGTCTCGCATCTTGTGGCGTAAACCCAATTACCGGAACTCCGGGCTTTACAAATGAGCCTCGCGGAGTTCCCGGGCATCTTCGCCCAGGCGTCGGAGGCCAAGGTTACTTTGGCGCATCGCGGGGGCACGGCACCCGTTCTCACGCGGGATTAGACATCAGCGGCATAAGTGGAGCGTCTGCCGTTTATGCGAATCTAACTGGAATTGTAAGATTCGTCGGCTGGGGCGGAGACGCGGGCAACCTGGTTATCATCGATCATGGGGATGGACTATCGACTCGATATGGGCATCTCAGCCGCTTCGAGCCAGGTATTAAGAAAGGATCTTTCGTCTTCGAGGGTGATCGAGTCGGTGTTGTCGGTCAGACTGGTAACGCAGCCGGCCAGCTAGCTAGTGAGGCACATGTGCATTTTGGAGTTCAGTTGAATGGGAGGACTATCAATCCGGCGACATACCTTAATTCGCACTGCCCAGGTCCCCAAGATTCATTGGATTCTCCCCTGCATCCCGGTGGAGGCGGTGATCATGCCGGACAAGTTGGGGGTGGTGACCCCTGGCAGTTGTATGCGATGTGGCAGTTTGCCGACTGGGTCGATTCGATTCAAGTTGGTCATGTGACGGTTACAGTAAAGTTACTTTGAGATGGACACCTGAGCATCTAGCGTTAGTTGGAAGGAAGATTCTTTACATGCGATATCGTTTTATAATAATGGCGACGGCCTTCACTCTATTTGTGATGCTACAGATCAGAGCAGAAGGACTTGTATCACAGTACGTAGTCTCGAGGACGGCGGACAATATTGCTGTCATTCAAATGCCAAGAAGTGCAGGATGGACGCCGGGAACATCGAGAGAAGTGAATCTTAAGGTTAGAGGTATCGGCCTCGGCAGCACGCTCAAAGACGTCCATAAGAATCTAGGTCAGCCGAGATTCAGTAAGAAACGCGCGATTCTCGATACAACCTGTGGGCCGAAACAGTTTTCAATGGAACTTGATTATAACGGCTTAGACATAGAGCTGCGCCGTTCAGTCAATGAACATTTCGCTCGAGTCGTCGCTATCGAAGTCAACAACTCTTCTTGGACCATCCATCGGAAAATAAGAATCGGGATCCAGGAATCTACTGTGAGAGAAGTGTTTGGCGAGCCTGCCGAAGAAACTGCAAATGACCAATTCCATCTTCTCAATTATGTCAATGCTGGGAATGATGGTTTTGCAGTTTTCTATTTCAAAGATGGTCTGCTTAAGAAGATTGTTTGGAAGAGCAACCTATGTTAGCTGTTCGGAAATCCTTCTCAGCTAAGATGCAAATGAGAACATGACCTTTGCCGAGCATTCCGACCACACCAATCAACAGAACTCAGTCTATAAAACCGGTAACCGGGGTCAGGCCTTCGATTTTGCGATTCGCAGGACTAGCATGAATTCATATCGGTCCTTCGGGCCTCGCAATCGGATCGCGCCTTGTCGATCAGAACCACCCCATTTTGGTTACGAGTGAGTGACCATATATTCCGCCCGCTGTGAAATTCAATTACAGTCTTCAGAATATCTTCGAGCTATCTCTCGAACCGGAAACCGGGGTCAGGCCTTCGATTCTGCGATTTTCAATTACAGCGTTGAAAAGATTGCGGCGACCAGTTGCGCGGAATCGATGCAAACATTCTTACACTCCAGGTGAAACTGTTTGTATACAATGACGCGCGCTCGTTGTGTGGACGGCTCCGAGGAAGAGCGTTGACGATGATTGGGACGATTGAGAATCGCATCGGAGGCCTGACACCGATTTCTTCATGACAGTTCGAGGTCTTCTCCGTGGGCTCTGTGACTCAGTGGTGAATTCCCCATGATTAGACTCACCACGGAGATACGGAGAACACCGAGAACAGAAAACTTTTCCATTGAGACCCCTACCCTTTTTCCTTTTGCCTTGGCTCTGATGTTATCATGCCTCACCGGTTGGTTTCCCCGCAGAATTTCAAATAACCGCAGACAAAATGCAGTTTTTAATGTCCAACGCTCGTGCTCGATTCGTGGCCGCCGTTGTGGCGGCTTTCTGCTTGCTGTCGTTTGCGGCGAGTATGCGCGGGCAGGAGCAACAAACGCAGTTGCCGGCGAGAAATGGCTACGTCACCGATTCGGCCGGCGTCTTTGACGCGGCAATGAAGGAACGCCTGGAAGCGATACTCAAAAATTTCAAAGAACGCACCGACATTGAATTCGTTATCGCGACGGTAAAGACCATCGGCTCGGAAGATGTCTACGAATATTCATTGCGGTTGGCCAAAGCCTGGGACGTGGGCGTCCGCAGCAGCCCGCACAAAAGCATGCTGCTGGTTGTTTCCGAAGACCAGGCAAAATTCTTTACTCAGTTCAGCCGCGTGGCGCAGGAAGATCTTCCCGAAGGCAGCGTCGGCGAATTGATCGTCCGCATGAGGCCAAAACTTCAAAAGTCGGATTTCAATGGCGGAGTCTTCGACGGTGTGAAGTCCTTCGTTAGCCTTCTGGGTGAGCGGAAAAATTTCAAGTTTGACGAATTAGATCAAAGAGGATCTGAGACCATAGCAGCGACCTCAACCCGGCCGCGCACGGTAAACGCGGGCGAAGCAACAGCCGAAGCTTCGCCGGCGCCGAGTGAAACGCCGCAAGTGATTGCGTCTGCAAAGCCCGCGCCGGAAAATCGCGAGCCCTCTTCACAGCCGTCCCCGGCCGCGACTGAATCACCGGTTACGAAAGCTGAAACTTCAGCGAGCCCAACTCCGGCGCCGACTGAAAGTGCTTCAGTAGCAACGCCCGCTCCGTCCGAAACTCCGACGCCATCGGTTGAAACCCAGCCCCGGCCGGCGGCAACCACTTCGCCAACTGTGACTGACACGAAGGCGCCGGCGGCCGGCGAGCTTGCATCACCAAAGCCCAATGTCAATGCTTCGCCCGATCCAAACGAGACACCGGCACCATCGCCGGCAGCGCCAGTTGAAAACCCGACGCCTCAACCTATCCCAACGAATGCAACAGAGCCGGCGGTGAATGTTGCGGCCAATACGTCAAACGATCCGGTACTGAAGAAAGGAACTGCGATATCAGCAAAACGATCGTCGTCGAGCTCGGCAAACACTCCCGCAAATCCGGACGATGAAAAAGAAGAGGTTGAGCTGACTTTGACATTGCCGGTCGACAAACGGATCGACATCTTGAAAGCTTTTATCTCGGCGCACCCAAAATCGGCGGCTGTGGCACGCGCGAACGAATTGATCGTCGTCGCGCACGCAACTCTGGGCGATCAAAAGTTGCAAGCTGCCGACATTGACGGAGGGTTACAGGAATTTCGCTCGGCTTTGAATGAAGCCCCGGCGGACATTACCGACCGGTTGTTTGTGGAGGTGATCGCGAACATTCCGATGAACCTGTTTGTGCGTAACCAGCGCGCCGCGGCGGTCGACTTTGCCCGTCAGGTTGAAGCGCTGGCAAAACTCAACCCGAAACGGCTGCTGGCCGTCGAACAGTTTTACCTGAACACGGAAAATGTAGGCGAAGCGAATCGCCTGGCCGAGCTGGTAGTGCAGCAAGCGCCCGAGATGGCGGCTGCGCATCAGGCGCTGGGCGCCGCGCGCCACATCGATCTGCGTCTGGAAGAAGCTGAGAAGGAATACGCTCGCGCAGTCGAACTCGATCCCAGGTCGGTGAATGCGCGACGCAGTTTGGCGGATCTGAAACGCGCTGCCGGCAGGTACGATAAAGCTTTGAATCTCTATCAGGAATTGCTCCGCGGGAATGCAAACGATCGCAGCGCCTTTGCCGGGATGATCGTTTCGCTGCTGGAAACCGGGAAGAAGGAAGACGCCGCGAGCGCGCTGGATGCGGCCTTGAAGGACAAAGGTCAATCGCAAAATTTCGCTTTGCTCTCGGGAGCGGCATATTGGTTCGCGGCGCACAATGACGCCGCGCGGGCTTTGGAGCTGGCGCAGGCCGCGGTCGAGATCGAGCCACGTTATTCATGGTCTCAGATCGCGTTGGCGCGGGCTCTGGTGGCCAATAAACGACCGGTTGAAGCCGAGCGCGCGGTCCGTTTTGCGCGGCAGTTCGGCAGGTTTCCCACGCTCGAGTATGAACTGGCCAGCGCCCTCGCCTCGCTTGGTCTGTATGACGAAGCCGCCCAGGAGTTGACCCGCTCGTTTTCTCTCAAGGACGGGCAGATCGAAACCAAACTCGCCGGGCGAAGCGTTGCGCGAGCGACCAACTTCACTGACCTGTTGGCCCCGGAGAGACGCGCGGCCATTTTTCAATCGACGCCGGCTGATTCTGAGAACAATGCAAAGGTGCTCAAGGGCCTGTTGACTTTTTCAATGCTGATGAACGCGCCCGATAGTCAGTCAGTAAAAGAAGACGCAGTAATCACGGCCGCAAACGATTTTTTCAGCGGGACTGACGCCATGCGCACCTATCGTCAGATTTACGTGGCGGGAAAATTAATCAACAAAGGAGTCGCGCTCGGCAGTGTGCTCCAGCTAATGGATGCCGCGACGGCCGGAGTTGAAGCCGCGCTGGACGTTCCCGCGGCGACGATTGCCGTGCAGCCTGACGAATTAGGCGATACGCGCGCGCGGGCGCTGGCCCAGGGCGGGACGCCTGATGTTCCGGACGCTCCCCGCGCGGCCCTTTCTGGCTTGTTAAGAGGAAGGATCGAGGATCTGACGGGTCTCGCGCTCTTCAACCAGGACAAAGCGAACGATGCGGTTGAGCATTTGCGGCGGGCCGTGAGTGTAGCGCCGGAGGGAACGCCGTTATGGCGTGCAGCGCTGTGGCATCTGGGCTCGGCATTGGAAGCGAGCGGCAGAAACGATCAGGCGCTGCTTTACTACATCAAATATTATGTCAGCGGCAAACCGGATCCGGTGCGGCGCGCAGTGATTGAAAATGTTTACAAGAAAGTCAACGGCACGCTCGACGGTCTGGACGACAAGATTGGACCGGGTTTCAAGGCTCCTCCGCCAACACCGGCGCCCAGTCCATCATCCAAATCCGTGGGCGCCTAGGCCGATCGCCGGCGGCTTGAACTCAAAATAAAGTTTCCAGGTCATGATTAAGAAAACAGCCTTCATCTTTAGTCTGGCGTTGGCAGCAACCGCGAGTCTCGGGCAAACGAGTCCTTCGGCTCAACCTCGGGCACAGTCGCCCGCCACTCAATCCGCAGCGAGCCCGAAGTTTGAACTCTCCGAGTACGGCGTCAGTATGCAAACGGACGCGCGGCTAATTGTGATGATGGCCGCGCTTGAGGCGGCAGGTTTTGATCCGACGCCGGCGGGTAGGGAGCCGTCAGCCTTTCGCGCGCTGGTAAGAAGAGATCAGGCCACGATGAATGCCGATCTGCGCGAGCGCATGAAAAACTCGTTTGAGCGTCACAAGTTGCCTGCGCCGGCGACGCCGGCGGACCAGGCGGCGCGTTATGTCTCCCTGGCTTACGTGCTGTCACCACCACCCCTGCTCGAGTCGCCGGACCGGACGGATGACCTTCCCGGCGGTGCGTTGGAAGTGCTGGATTTCGCGCCGCTGCTGCGCGAGTTCTACAAAAGCTCAGGAATTGACGAGCGGCTGAATTCTTACGTGCGCGCCTATCAGGCGGAGGGTGATCGCTTGCGCCAGCCGGCCGGTGAGATGGTGCGCTCACTGCTCTCGTATTTGCACACGCGGCCGATCATATTCACCAACGTGCGCGTGCGCGTGAACAGCCCCACGACGAAGAAGAACGCCCCGGCAGGTTTTACCGCGCGCCAACATGACCGCCGGTTCTTTGTCGTGCCTGATCTGCTGGCGGCGCCCGGCACGATCAATTTTCGGGTGATCGCAGATGACTATTATGCGATCGTGCCCGAAGGCACTGATCCTGCTTCGTCAGAGCTGCGCCGCGCCTACCTCCAATACGTGATCGATCCTCTGGTGCTGAAAATCAATAAAGAGATTGCCGCCCGCCGCGAGCCGCTCAAGCAATTGATCGATAAGCGCACCGCTGATGGCGCAACGGTTTCGCCTGACGTTTTTTTGACCGTCTCGCGATCTCTGGTCGCGGCCGCGGACGCGACCTACGAAGCGTCAAATCGCCTGGCGCTGGTCACTGCCTTGCAACGAACGCGGTTGCAGCAGGCCGAAGACGACGTGGCCCGAACTGCGATTGCCAACGAAGCCAAAGCGGCCCGCGCAGCAATTGCCGACGAAACGATTGCCCGCCTGTCGGAAGATTACGAAAACGGCGCGCTGCTGGATTTTTATTTTGCGGAGCAGATGCGCGATGTCGAAGCGTCAGGCTTTGATATTGCCAATTTCCTCGCCGATATGATCGCGGGATTCGATCCGGCGCGCGAGGGCAAACGCTTTGCCGAAACTACCGAGGCGCGCAATCGCGCGCTCGCGGCACGTAAAGCACATCCGCGATATTCGTTGTGGCTGGTCGATCCGAGCGCGGAAACTCGAGAGACAAACGAAATCTCGCGCAACTCGACCCTGGTCACGAAACTTGGCGAAGTAGAAAAGCTGCTGCAAACCCGTAGTTATGAAGAAGCGGAAACCAGACTGAAAGGGCTGTTGCAGGATTATCCCGGCGATGCGCGCCTGTTTTTTACGCTGGCCCAAACTGCAAGTCTTTGGGCGCGGGACACAACCGACGATGATTTACAAAACCAGCGTTTGAATCGCGCCCTGGCAAATTACCGTTTGGCGGTAGCGGCGGCGTCACCCGATATTGATCGCGCGTTACTTTCGCGCGCGCACGAAGCGATGGGCCGCATTCTTGCCTTTCTCGATCGCAACGATGAGGCAATGAAGGAATTTGAAGCGGCGATCAGTATCGGAGAAGTCACGGGCGGCGCGTATCGAGACGCTCTGGAAGGGAAGCGGAAGTTGGCACAACCGTGATTGTGAGAAGACGTCCAAAGTTAACTTCGTCCCAATTTGGATTGATTCTCTCAAATTGTTGGGCTGATTTCGGGTGAATCACAGGTCTTTCGGTTCGAGGTGTGCTTAGCAATTCGCGCTAGCATCTTCGGGCCAATTTCATCCTTATCATGAAAGGCGAAGACTACATCCGGCCAACCTGGACGAGAAAGAATTTTATGAGAACTGGATTCGCGTTTAATCTTCCACCCGATTTGAAGGAGCGCGGCGAGAACGCGCTTGGCTTTGGCTGAGGACCATTGGCTCATGCGGCCGCAAAGGAAATGTTCAAAAATTCGGGCGCAGCTTCGGCGTGTTCAAGGCGATCTGCCAGTGCGCGTAGAGCCAGAGCCTGCGCTTTCGCGATTGCTTCATCGGACGTTTGCCCGTAGGCAAGCACACCGGGAAGTTCGAGCACCTCAGCCAGCCAACGGCCATCATCCTCGCGCTCAAATTCGACAGTGAATGTCAAAGGATATTACCTCGACCCAATCGTACCATGAGGTAAGGGATGTGTGCAGCCCAACTGAACGTCAGAGAAACTATGAAGCCGGGTCTCCTGGCAGAGTGAGTTGGATAAAATCCAACTGCTTTAGCACGAGCTTACGCCTTGCGGCGATGGCTCAATCAACACTCAAAGAAGGAGACCCGGACGATGAGAATTCTGGCATTGGACCTTGGCAAATACAAGACGGTGGCGTGTGATTATGAAGCAGAGAGTG